>Ga0307515_10007967_pt1 | contig 20793 bp, 26 predicted proteins | sample 17_EM_MG_FD_194513 | JGI IMG/M metagenome (GOLD analysis project Ga0307515, IMG submission 194513) | Populus trichocarpa ectomycorrhiza microbial communities from riparian zone in the Pacific Northwest, United States - 17_EM | ecosystem: Host-associated > Plants > Roots > Unclassified | place...
AAGACTGTCGTACAGGTGTATAATGTTCTGAGATGGTGGTCGAGGAGTTTAAGTAATGATTGACCAAACACTAACTAACCGAGGCCGGCCAAATACGGGTAGCGTGGGTAAACCAAATACCTTACATTAGGAGACATTGTTCGGTCGATGGTGTAAAGGACTCTACGGGCAATCTGGGGTAGGAGGTGATGATAACGATGAAGATATCAAGATGGGCTATTTAAGGATGGTCGGGACTCCTTGTGATGTGCTCGGCCAAGGTCAACGGATACCCTCCATTCCATGGAGGTCGAACACGTCCATGTGTGCAAGGAAGATGGGACGTGGTGTAGGATAGCGTTGACAGCTCGTTTGCCGAGCAGGGTGACGGCGGCCGGTCCAAGGATTGAGCTATTGCAAGCTTCCTTGACCGGGCGCTGTCCATGGAGTATCTGAGAGCAGAGTGAGATGCCACGGGTGGCTGTGATTAGTTCGTGGACAGATGAATAGTACATCACGTGCAATGTCCTTTCCGTGCCTGCTCCGTCTCGCTACAACGAGGCTCGCTTGTTCATGACCGCGGCCTCGTATTCGAATTTCATAGAACAAAAAGACGACTGGGACGACAAGTTTGTCGCGCAGAACAGCGCAGCGGGCCAAGCATCGTCATCGCCAGGGTGGTGATCCTAAGAGATTGAAATGGGAAGGCCCCGGTCCTGGGGAAACGAATGCACAGCAATGGCCACCGGGCCGAGAAAGGCCAATGCAATCCCATGGAAAGGCCGGTAAGGTGCACGTGAATGGCAGATGGACCAGTACGCTGGCCAAAGCGCATACTTCATCAAGGAAAGTAAGGACATGCCAATTATCAACGCGTAATGCACAGATTTCTGGTTGATTTCTGGTGGTCACGTCATCGCACTTTCACTTTTTTTCCACGCCTTGAACCTGGTTCGCCTTGTGTTCATTATGTATCTCGGTTCAGGGTACGTGCATTGTATTTAAATGCGTGTTCTCATACGTCCAGTCGTCCCCGCTAATACTCACTTCCAACATTCAGATCATTGGTAATTGATGCAGTGCGGGAGACGATTATGACCACGACCACGACAGGGCCGGAAGTCATCTACACTGAGGGAGCCACTTGCCTCGTAAGACGTATCATAAGACGGATCGGGTGTATAGTGGACATCAAAAGAAAGATCCAGGGGACAGAGCAGGATGTTCTTACTCCCTTGAGGAAGCCAAGTGGGTCTAGAAATAACGGATTGGAGTGGAAAGCGGAATGGCTTGGTCGCGGAAGGAGGCACTGAGCTCGTAAACCGGCTAGTATCCCAAACACAAATGATGGGAGTTTACCGGATGCTGCTGTTGTGTCGAAGAGCACCGCTAGGAACGCCGTTATGAACCCCTGGTGCGGGCTGCAAGTGCGCTGTCAGAGTAGAGGAAAAGATCATAATTGTCGAAATATATGAATAGGATGAACAGGAGAGGGGGCATAAGGGGCTCTATACATGGCCCATACAATAGACTGGTTAATGATACAAACATAGTTTCTTATTCCGCCGCGCCATACACTCTTAGGCATAATTAAAGAAAGTGATCCCCAAAGAAAGACGACCCAGTGGTGTGCACGGAGTCGATGTGACATAGTTAAGGAATGTCGCGGTGCGGTACGGTAAGTACCGCAAACCGCCCGCAAAAATCAAAAACCGCACCGCATTGCGGTAACCGCAGCAACCGCGGTATACCGCGCTCCCGAAAAATTGTTGTACATAAATCATAGACATATTCGAACATACAGTGATGCGTGAGAGACTAAAAGGTGGCTGTATGCCACGTAAACGGTTGCTTCGTCGAGTGGCTAGACAATCGTCGTCTGCAGGCACATCTCCCTCGTCCGAAAGGTCTCCAATGAATTGGTCAGGGTCAGACTCCTTGAATTCAGCAGTCAGCGCGTTCGGATCAACCCAACCAAGTTCACTCCATGGCTCGAGGCACATCAAGGCGTGAAGTGATCTTCCGGTGAGTCGGTTGCGGGTATAGGGGATTGCATTCTTGTACAAATGAATGAGCGTTCAACGCTCACAGTTGTGGCTGCGAAATCTTAATGAGCGAAGACACCGCCCTTCGACCTCGACCACCACAGACAACTGGTGCCGCTCAAGTTGTACGACTGTGACCACAACCTCTAGGGGGTTCAACTGGTTCGTCATCAACATCATCAGGACTCTGGGCCCTTTGGGTTGTTGTGTTACAAGGTATATTGGGATGAGGGTTTCTGGGTGATGGATGAGGAGGCTCTTCATCCCAGGATTTTTATACCACCTTAATCCAATCACGCAATAGTCTATGAGGCAAGGACTTGATCGCTGGACCTGCCATCCTTCCAGCTTGAGCGAGCTCTCCATGCACAGCCCTGCTTCCTTTCCATCCCAGAACCTCATGTATAACACCATCTTACGAATATTTATGTGACTACATGCTGGTTCCTCATTGTTGCGGGCTTACTGAGCACTTCTTGTGTTCATCAGAGAGAACTCTTCCTCAAACCATTACGGAAAGCGGCGGTACTAAGTAACAGGCACGGCGCTTCCATTGAAACACCTTGCATAACATTATCTATAATATATACAATATTTTCCGAAGTGCGGCACGATGCGGTTCCGATTTTCTAAAAACCGATGACGTACCGCACCGCACCGCCACGGTTTTCGCAAATTTTCCTTACCGCGACATTCCTTAGACATAGTCAACACCCGAGGATATACTTGAACTTGTCTCTATTTGCCGAAAAAGACCTGGATGACTTTCCTGGGTCTTCTCTTCGGCCTTTTTCAGGAGGCTCAACATTGCTCCAAGCTTCCTAGCTTCTTTTCTAACTGCGCCTGACTGACTTCTGAAACCGCGTGGCTTTGTTTCAGAGTGTGGATGGACGTGGGCTTCTGTTTCACAGCCTATCCACAATGGTAATAAGATTAGAACGCCAGGGGAGATGCGGGCAAGTTAAACAACGTACGTCCGAGCGTTTTGCCTCCGTTTGGCCCTTTGGAGCGCAATGGTCCTCAATAATGGGATTGACCTTCCGAGAATGGTCATGGAGAGAGACAATCTCTGTTGTCGGCTGTGGCTCAAGGCCGTCCAACCAGTCAAAGAGATCCACCAACATCTTCAATGCATTCTGTTCAATGGCCTTTACCACATCGTGAAGATCCACCTTTCTCATCCTCCTGTTCGGGCCATCCTTCATCTTGAGATAATTCTTCTGGAGCGCGATAGGGTTGTCGAGGAGGAAATATGGAGCGGTTATGAGGAACTCTGGGAGGGTGTGCTTGGGGAAATTGAGGAATATGGGGCTTGAGACATTGGTGAATAGGAAAGCAACGTTGTTGGTGACGGTGTTGGGGAAGATGGCAGACAGAATGGAGAGTGCACACTTGGTACCGACTGTGACGTGGGGAACGGTGCCATTGGCGAGGACGAGAATGGCATTGATGGATCCAATGTAATCCTTGATCTGTGTCTCAATACTTTCCTTGTCGAAGTTGTCTTGATTAAGCCCACGAGTGTCAGCTAGACCGGGTGTGTCGAGGATGTGAACCTTGGGAAACTGTTATTCATACTCATCACGTTCATATATAGTTATACTTACCACTATGCCATTCTTGCTCGTAAATTCGTAAAGTCTGGCGGAGTTGGTCTGGCTCTGGCTGTTGGAACCACCTCGCTCGTTGGTATTGTCGAGAACGTCAAAGTCGTAGTGGTCAATGTCGTTGCCAGCAAAGACATTGGCGATGAATTCCAAGACTGAGGACTTTCCAACACCCGTCTCCCCAACAAGAAGGATAGTGTATGGGGCTCTCGCCTTGTTCTTCGATGTCTTGACAATTGCCCTCTTAAGAGACTCTACATCGCTAGCCAATAGGGTCAGAACTATTGCGTTGAAGATGGTATCGTGCCCTACTTGATAGTCGGGGTGTCAACCCCGTCATCGTCTTCCAAGGTGATCTCGCGTGGATCAGCAGAATTGTGATTGGGCTTGAGTTGTACTTGAACGGCTATCGACATTCGAAGGTGGGGAGAGGTAGCGACCGGGATACCCAGATGAACTTGGAGGATTGCGCGCTTTAAGACGTGGTTTTGCGCGTGATCACCACATGGGTTACTCGAGGCATTCAGGACTCGGCCCAGGGATCAACGAATGAGGAGGGTGAGGAAGGAGGAATGTGAGGAATGACGGAGGAATGAGGAATGGGGGAATGTGACAAACATGATGTGCTCTGTTCTGCACTGCATAACGGACGATCGACAGGTACCGCCATCCGATGACGTCGGACGGTAGTCCAAAAAAGTCAACATGTTTTCTCTTACCCGCGATCGCTCTCATGGTCCCTGAGAACGTAAATGAAACATGAGAGGGAGCTTAAAGCTGACCTGGTGGGAAGAACTTAGTTGTCACGAAACTATGGCTCCTCCACGTGCTTGACGAACCCGAGCCTGAGCTGGTGTGCCCTCTCACCGGCTCACCGGCCCGTGGCTTGGAGTCGGACAAGCTGTCTATATCAAGCACTGGATGAGGTTCGAGTATCAATTCCCCAGCCTACGTCAATCCGCGAGTCCAAAATTCTACCCAGGGTCCATGATCCGTAAAAACACACACCCTTTGGGCTGACCACTGCCTCTTCCATTGAAGGATCGACGGCCTTCCCACTTCCTTCCTCCGACCCTTCTTCGGGGACACGTGTTCACTGGTTTACTACACTACAGCACCCAACCATTGAAATCCCTCTCGGATATCTGGATTTGTACTTTCCCCAGCAGCCCCATCACATAACGGCAGAATGCCAAGGAATCTACTCTTCGATTTGACGGGTCCCATAGCCTCTAGATCACTGGGCTTTCGAACCAACTCATGAAATCTCATTTGTGGTCAATTATAAAGCAAGGATCGTCTTGCACCGTCGTTGCCAGCAACTAAACCTGTGTGGTTACCCGAGCTAGGTGCTATATACATGTGTAGGATGGTCAAGCCAACAAGAACAGGTGGTATCATAGTCCGGCATGTATGCATAACCCAAGGAAAGCGAACAACAAAAATTTAGTAAATCTATACAGCGACGTAATGTGTCATGAATGGTCGATACCGAGTCCCACACTTCGCCGATGAAGATCTGCTTAACCTTCCGGACTTCCTTGTGCACATCACATGCCCAGCTCCCCCTTCATCTGCTTGCACATCTCTTTCGCACGGCTCCCTCCAACCCCGCTCACCTCCATGCTCGTGCGGTTCCGTTCCAGATGGAGGTTACGCATGGGCTGCTGTGTCGCGTCCTATCCCCAAACAGGAAATGATCCGTGCGCCACGCGCAGCCAACGTGAACGCGACGGATTTCTTTGCCTGGATATTCTGGGGCACCCCAGTTGTCGGGTGTGGCCCAACGCCTTGCGCCGATCCGCTCTTCTTTTCTTCATATTTGGGCCATCCTTGAGCTCAACGTACTTCTTCTTCTGGAGCGCGATGGCATTGTTGAGTAGGAGCTGAGGAACGTCTTTGAGCAGCTCGGGTACAGCGGTCTGGGCGGAATTCCAATAGAGAGGGCTCGAGACGGCGACGTTTGTGGATGGGGTGCTGGGGAGGATTGTGGATAGAGTAGAGAGTGCATGACCAGACGGTCCCATTGACGAGGACAAGAACAGCAGAGACGGAGTCAATATGCTACTTGATCTGAGTCGCAATACTCTTATGGTGAAGGGCATCTTGCTGAAGATTGCGAGTGTCGGTAAAACCAGGTGTATCAAGGATGCGAACCTTGGGAAGAGGTTATGCATGCTCACGACGGTCACAATCACAAACACCGGCACTTACGTTCTTGCTCCTAATTTCATAAAGGCGCGCCGAGTTGGTCCGACTCTGATTACCAGAATCACCTTGCTTGTTTGTATGTTCGAGGCCGTTGAAGTCGTAGTGACTAATGTCATTGCCTGCAAGGACATTGGCGATGAGTTCCAAGACTGAGGACTTTCCGACACCAGCTTCCACAACAAGAAGGATGGTGTATGGTGGAGTTGCTGGGTCCTTTGATGTCTTGACGATCCCCTTCTTGAGAGACTGTATGTCACTATGAAATGGGGTCAGAGTTGATGCTGGTGCATCAAAGGCGTCGGTGGAATTTACTTGAGAGTCTTCGCCATCTGGTGCAGTCCTGCCGGGTGCCGGGGCCAGGATATCTGTTGGTAGGTTTGGTGGAGGGGGCCTCGCTGCTGGAAGAACCGTCATCCTAGTTAGTAGTTATCGAGTATTTTGAGATCACGGAACGACCCACAGCCTGGAGCAGCGCTAGGCATTGCTTCGACGATGATATGGGTTTGAGGGGAGATGTAGTGTGATGAGGATACTGCTGGGGAACAGTATCCCAAGATCAGCAACGTGCTGTCCTATCGCATCTCTGGTGCTTGAGTGGGCACTTACCCAGTTAGGGATTTAAGAATTTACGGTGAGCTCGACGGTGGTAGAGATTGAGCCGAGACGATCTAGGTGGCCTGCCCAGGTGCGGGAGGATTCGGAACACGCCCTGCCAGTCGCTGCGAGTATGGCGAGAGCAGCGTGGAAGCGTCGGGTGACTATTCTGCGGACGGGAGGCATGCCTATTGTCGACACGATCGGTGCATGGTACTGGTGGCAGAGGCTGATTGTCTCTGCGGCCTGCGGTCAGGTCGCAGAGGTCAGGTCGCAAAAAACACTGAACAAGGGAAAGAGATGGGCATGGGCCAAGTGTCCGACTTACCATTCGGAAATGGCGGGACTAGACGCTATGCAATGACTGAAAGAGGAACCATTTGGAGGGTGGATTGAGGCAAACCAAGGGCAAAGGGTGTCCTCTGCATCGACTCTTCCGGTTTAACCCATTTTGAGTTACATACAGCGCTGCGTAAACGCAATACCACAAGTTCAGCACTTCTGAATCCATCACACCGGCAATGTTCCGCGCCGCAATCTCGTTGTACCAGGATAGTCCCCGTCTCAACCATCATCCAACCTCAAAGCCTTCCACCGTTTATTTCGTCACCCTCAAGCTCTTAACCGTTGTTGGATACAACCTCTGTGCAAATCCGGTCCAAGGCCACATCTCACGCACCTCATGTCGACACCGTGTAGCCTTACTTCGTGCCCGGCGACTGGAAACCGCCTCACCTCTGTAGCCGCTCGCTTATGCCTTTTGCTCCAAGTGCAATTGAAAGCGCAGCTCTGACATCAAGGAGTGATCCCGCCCCAGGGTACACTCGAGGCTGTAATTGAATCCATCGCGCGCAACGCGTAGATGCGAGCGCGAGAGGACCGCATTTCGCTATCCTTAAATATGGGTACCCTCGATACTGGACCCTCTATCGTGTCAATCAAGCCATCACCTGAACAATGTCGACTGTCCCTCAAGTCATGCCCAAGCCGTGAGTCTGCCACGGAACTCTGAGCCATTGATAGCTACTGACTTCAATGGTCTGTCCAGTAGCGGGGTAACCTGTAATTACACATCTGCCAGCCCATGCGAGAACGCTTTGGAAGCCGAGGACGAGGGTTACACCCTGACCATCAAGTAGGTCACAACGCCATCTTCAACGCAATAGTCCTGACCGTATTGGCTAGTGATGTAGAGTCTCTTAAGAGGGGAATCATCAAGACATCGAAGAACAAGGCAAAAGCGCCATACACCATCCTTCTTGTTGGAGAGACTGGCGTCGGAAAGTCCTCCTTGTTGAAACTCATCGCCAATGTCCTTGCTGGCAACGACATCGATCACTACAACTTCGACATGCTCGACCATACCAACGAGCCAGGTTCCAACAACCAGAGCCAAACCAACGCCGCCAGACTTTACGAATTTACGAGCAAGAACGGCGTAGTGGTAAGTATAAGTATATATGAACGTGGTGAATATGAATAACATTTTCCCAAGGTTCGCATCCTCGACACACTGGGGTTCGCCGACACTGGAGATCGTCGACAAGACAGACTCCACATGAAGAATATTGCCACGCAGGCGGAGAATTGCACCGAAGCTATTACTGCCGTTATCATTCTCGCCAATGGTACCGTCCCTCGCATCACTGTTGGTACCGACTCCGCACTCTCCTTCCTCTCCGCCATCTCCCTCAAGATCCCAATCAGAAACATTTGCTCCATCCTTAGCAATATCTCCTCTGTCCTCTATCAGAATTTTCCTGGAAATACCGTCCCGGATATCCTGAAAGCTGGTCCCCAGTTCATCCTCGACAACCCCGTCGCACTCCAAGAGAAGTACCTTAAGCTCAAAAATGACCAAAATGTGAAGACAGGATGGAGGGATTTACCACAATTGGTGAAAGCTGCTGAGCAGAGGGCTTTGGAAATGCTCGTCGATCTCTTTGACTGGTTAGACGGCCTTGAGCCACAGTCGATGACAGAGATTACCCCTCGCTATGCCAAGCATCAGGACGTGGTTTCGGGTGCTCACGCACGTATGGGCCAAGCGGTGGCCACGGAGGCAAAGCATCCAGCCGTGGGCAGTTCAGCTTGCGAGGTACAAGCCCGGCAGTCGAATTTCGAAACTTATCACCATTAGGAACAGGGTGTGGACCAGAAGCACCTGCCCAGTCACACTCTGAATCAGCGCGACCACGAATGAGACCACATTGATACAGTGGATAGGGGAGGTCCTCGCGAGCAGGGTGGATGAATGGAAGGGAGTTTGGAGGAAAATCCGGGTTAAGGGGCAGATGCAGGAGGAAACCTGAAAAATCTGGGGATCTTCTTGTAAAAGTAACTCCCAGAGGGAGTAATCACACCGCTTTCGTGTTTGATACGTATGGCGGACTATGAAATAATGCCTAGTCTCTAGCATTGTATAGAACACAGCACGTGTCTTATGGTTCCGATCCTCTCAACAAAGTATAATCATTTCCTCTGCTCTGATGGCGCGCTCGTACACAGACTATCTGTACTAGGGGTTTCAGTTGACGCTGTTAGCGACGCTCTTCGACACGGCAGTAACATTGGATCAGCTGGACTTTTCGTCCATGAGGAGGGTAGAACAGACGCTAGATTATGGCCAGCCGGTAGTTGCCGCTTGTCGAAGTTCTGCCTTGAATGGCAGAAGGGTGGTGCTTCGCTTGTGGTTTTAAGATTTGATTGCACTCGCCGTATGTACTGCATCCCTCGATCAACTCTGCGCCTGTTTGCTGGCCCCTTCATGGCTGTCCTCAACTCGGGCTCAACTCGGATCAGGGGGGTGACAAATATGAGGGCAGGAATGCGAGAAGAGGTGAGGTCCGCCCAGCAGGACCCTTGGGACGTGCTTTTTGACTGAGTGGATGGCGTTGATATTCGCAGCCAATGATGGGGCTGTCTCTCACCATGAGGAATCGTGGTCAACGTCACCACCTCTCTCCCAAAGCAGATGAAGCAGCTTCGGAGGATGTCGAAAATGGAGTGGGCGAAGAGCGGAAACCCAGATGTCCATTAAGCACCCAGACTATGAGTAGTTATATACTAGACAACAAGAACCAATAGTCACGAGATAAGCTACAAGGAATGGAAGAGATGAGACCACAAGCCGCAAGGAATGGAATGGAAGACAGACCGATGCTCCGTGCACAGCGCATCTATCTCCAACAGAGGAAGGTCAAGAAGGAGGTGCAAGAGGGAGTTAGGGAGGTCAAGCAGACCTTAATCAGCGAGTAGAGGCAAATCAGGCCATCTCTTCCTGTGCAGAGGGACCCGATATTCGCCATGGAGCACCATATTACATTTGGTCTCGTTTGATCCCCTCGGTTCCGCATTTATGAGGCCATATTTGGTTGCTAGACAGTCCACTGTACGTCTAATGTTCATAGAGCGCAGCGCGCGTCCTTACTGTTCGTCTTCTCGCTGTTCAGTCCAGTTCTATTTGAATGAAGTAGAGCGGAAGAGACGGCGGACTCGAGAAGGTCTTCGAGATCAGTTCACGGAACTGGGAGATGATTTCTTGGGCTGAGGGAGCGAGCAGTGTCATGGACCGGCAGCTGCTAGCTGCGAGTAGAGTGGGAGCAGCGCGGGAGCGCCGGGGGACTGTGCTGCGGACGATAGGCATGCTTGTTGTGGACACAATCGGTGCGTGGTACTGGCGTCGAATTTGTGGCAGGAGGCGGGTTATGCGGTCGGGTCGCAGAATCACTGAACAAAGGAGGCGAATGGGAGGCATTGGCCACAGACAACAGCCTAGGTCTGACCTACTATTCAGAAATGACGGGGACTGGATGCTATGCAATGACAATTGGAGGACATCCCGGACGCCGTCGGAAGGGGATCCATTTGGAGGCCAAGGGTACCCTCTGGAGCCTGCGCCACCAGCCCAATTTGAGTTACAGCGCTGCGTAAACGTAGCGTCAATGCAGTACCACGAATTCAACGCTTCTGAATATATGACCAGCTTCGGCAGTGTTCTGCACTGCGATCACGCTGTTCTGGTGATTTTCCAGGTCATCCAACCTCAAAGTCTTCCACCGTTTTTTTTGTCTATCCTTCTGGCGGGCCAGAGGACTACTTCGCTACTTTAGCGTGTTGTCCCGTTGCCCCTACACTCGCCGGGTCGGGTAAAAGGCAATGCCACGAGTTCAACGCCTCCGCGCCTCCTCTGAATCCATTACCCATGACCGGCATCGATCCGAACTGCTCGAGGGAGTGAGCAGGGTTGTGAACCGGCAGATGCTGCGAGTATGGCAGGAGCAGCGGGGTTTCTGCGAGTGTGAGTGGCTCACACGTGGGACTGTTGCGGTCGGTTGTATGGTACTGATGGTACTGGCAGAAGGCGGGTTTACGTACCATCGAAGAAAGCGACCCAGCCGCCGTTGGAAGCGGAAACCGGAACCGATGCAGTGCCACGCGATGTTCCAATCAATTATCCAGAGCCAATACCCTCAGGATGAGGGCCGATTTAATCTGAACATTGTTAGTTGCCTCACCTCTGCAGACCACTCGCTTATGCCCACTCGCTTTTGCGGGCCACTCTGTCACCAAGGAGTGGAGTAACACCACAGCAACAGGAAATGAGTACACTCGAGGCTAAGGTCAATGTCAGTTGAATCCACGTTGCCCAAATGCGAGCGAGCGCGACAGGACCGCAGCTCCCCGTCCTTAAAATGTCGTGCGCATACCACCCGGCCATCTGCCGCGTCACTTGAGCCATCATGCAAACAATGTTGACCGTCTCTCGAATCAACCCCAAGCCGTAAGTCTGCCCACGGAACTCTGAGCCACGGATAGCTACTAACTTGGGTGGTCTGTCCAGTAGCGATTTACCCTCCAATTGCACATCTGATGCATCTGATGGCCCGTGCGAGAATCCCTTGGAAGACGAGGACGAGGGTGACACCCTGACTCTCAAGTAGGTCAACTGCCTCCTCAACGTGATAGTCCTGACCGAATTGGCTAGCAACGTAGATTCCATTAAGAGGGGGATCATTAAGACATCGAAGGACGGGGCGAAGGGGCCATACACCCTCCTTCTGGTTGGAGAGACTGGCGTCGGAAAGTCCTCCTTGTTGAAACTCATCGCCAATGTCCTTGCTGGCAACGACGTTGATCACTACAACTTCGAAATTCTCAACCATACCAACCAGCCAGGTTCCAACAACCAGAGTCAAATCAACTCTGCCCGGCTTTACGAGTTTACGAGTAAGAATGGCGTAGTGGTATGTCCCTGGAATTTACGAACGTTCTGAGTATGTGTGACCTCTTCCCAAGCTTCGCATCCTCAACACACCGGGGTTGGCCGACACTCGCGGTGTACGGCAAGATGAACTCAACAGGAGAAGGATCGCGACACAAATCAAGGACCATATCGACACCATCACTGCAGTTCTCGTCCTCGCCAATGGTACCATGCCGCACGTCGCTGTCGGTATTGAATATGCACTCTCCACCTTATCCAATGGGTTCCCGAAATCCCTGGCCAGCAACATCGCCCTCATATTCACCAATGTATCGACTCCCCTCTATTGGAACTTCTCTGAGGATTCCGTCCCCGATATTCTCAAAAACGCTCCACATTTCCTCCTCAACAACCCCATCGCGCTCCAGCAGAAGCGGCGAAGACTCGGATATAACCAAAATATGAAAATAGGAAGGGCAGGTTTTCGCAAAAAGGTGGAGGCGGAAGGGGAGAATGCACTGGGTGTGCTGGTTAACCTTGTTGACTGGTTGGACGGCCTTGAGCCACAGCCGACGACGGCGACGGATCAAGCAGTGGCCAAAGAGGCAACGTATCCAGTTGTGAGTAGTTCAACTCTCTTGCACCCGCTGGGCACTCGAATCTTATCCTCGCTGGGAACAGGTTGTGAACCAGAAGCGCCCTTCCAATCACAAGGACAATGGCATACTGGTACAAAGGATAGGGCAGTTCGTCACGCGCAGTCGAGACAAAACGAAAGAAGCTTGGCAGCGACAATGGGGGGGACCTGAAGCGAAGACGTAGGAGGGAATCTGAAACATCGTGGGGACGAAGTACTTCAGGACCAACGATGACCAGGGGATGAAAATTATGAGGGCGGGAATGAGCGAAGAGGTGAAGGCCGCCGAGCAGGAGGCTTGGCATGCTACGGAATCTCCTTTACTGGGTGGGCGACCTTGATTCTCAGCCAACGATGGGGATTGTCTCTCACCATGACGAATCCCAGAATATTGTGGCCAACGTCACCACTTCTCTCACAGAACCGGTGGAGCAACCCCGGAGGAAGATCAAGAAGAAGGTGCAGGAGGGAGTCAGAAAGGTCAAGTGGATCCCCGCCACTGAGTAGGCAGTGTCGGTTTCGATGTTCGCCATGGAACGTTAATTGTGCGACATTTGGCCTCGTTTGATTCCATCGGTCCACACAATTAACGAACGCTATGACGTTATGTTTGGTTGTTAGACGATCTATTGTACCGCGAATGTTTATAGAGCGCAGTGCGCGTCCTTACCGTTCGTCTTCTCGCACTTCAATCTGGTTCTGTTGGAATGAAGTTGAGCAAAGGTCTTCGAGATGGGTTCACTGGAGATGAATTACTGGGCCAAGGCCCAATATGAAAATAGGAAGGGCAGGTTTTCGCAAAGCGGTGAAGGTGGGAGAGGAGAATGCATTGGAGATACTGGTCGATCTCTTTGACTGGTTAGACGCGCTTGAGCCATGGCCAACGACAGAGATTATCCCTCTCTACGTTAAGCCCCTGCGGACACTCACGCACGCGTGGACCAAGCGGTGGCCAAGGAGAAGCATCCAGCCGTGAGTAACAACATATATGATTTCTCTCCTGTTCAACCAATACATAGTTTTAATAATGTATAATCACCTCATCTACTCTGGTGGCGCACTTGTACATATACTACCTGTACTAGGGGTTTCATTTGGCCTTTTTAACGGCGCTCTGCGAGATTCGTTTAGCTGACTTTCTTCGTCTCGGAGGAGTGCATAGTCAGTACCAACAGTGATGCGAGGGACGGCACCATTGGCGAGGGTGATAACGGGGGTAATAGATTCGATGTATCTCTTGGCCCGAGTAGTAATCATTTTCATGTGGAGTTTGTCCTGTCGACGATCTCCGATCCAGTGTCGGCCAAAGTTTTGCTTTGTCCTCGCGGCTTCCCGTCGGGATAATATATTCAAGGTCAAGTCAGTCTCCACAACTGGTGGATGCGAGGATCCGAGTGCCCGCCAGAGCCGATAACTCCACTTATTACTAGCTGGATAGTGTGGCAGCAACGCACCCTTCTAGAATTAGGTAGTCCCAGGTTCGATCCTCAATCTGGCCTTTCTTTTCTCTTCCTACAAGATAGCTTGCTAAGTATACCCATCGCTTCCTCTTCCCCAGATTGTCTGTGACGGACTTTCAGATTCCCTCTGACGGAAATAAAACTCTCTTTGGCTTATTTCTACGATGGAGATTACTTATATAGTAACAATAAGCGAGCCGCATATGAAGCCAGCAGGGGGAAATTGCCAAATGTACGGAGATCGGGTCTGTAACTCTGCATTGAACTTGAATATTATTGTACTCGTTTCAGTATACTGAATACCTTGAGGATGCGCCCATGGAAGCGTAGGGGCGGCGAGGAAGGCGTGAGGAGAGGGAAACCCCAAAGCCGATAAGCGCCGCGCGTGAACTGTGGGTTAGGCCACAAGCATCAGCACAGTGCATGTGATATTTGTATAGTGCAACGTCCATCGAGGAGTCGCTCCCGGGGTCGTTAGGTGGTCTAGCCAAGCCTGGGCAAGGCCTTCAAGGAGTAAGCCACTAGCTACTGAGCGATGCCTTGAATTATATCGTAATCGCCTCCGTACGGCGGCGGTACTGATGGTGGTACTGACGGTGGTGCGGGCTACTGACGGTTTACCGATGGTGTCAGCTTGAGCCAAGTTTGCCCGCAAAATAGGTGTGCAAATCGCCCTATATATAGGGCAAACTTCGTGACGCATCGGTACCTCAGGAGCCCCAGCGCCTCCTCCAAGTTTCCTGGCATGTTTTCATAACGCGCGTCAGGAACTCCCCTTTCCTCCGTACCAATGTGGTGTTGTCCGTGTCGCTCTGATTCAGAGTGCGATCGGACGGGGGCTTCTGGTTCATGTCCTGTTCCCAATTAAGATAAGAGGCGAGGTGCAAACAAGCTGAACTACTCACGGCTGGATGCTTTGCCCCCTTGGCGACCGCTTGGTCCATGGAGGGGTGAGTGTCCGCACCAATGGCCTTGGCATCCTCGACTGTCATCGGCTCAAGGTCGTCCAACCAGTCGAATAGGTCGACCAGCGTATTTATTGCGTTCTCCTCACTCGCCTTGACCTCTTTGCGAAAAGATGCCTTTCCCATTTTCATATATGGTTTATATCTGAGTCTAAGATACTTCTTCTGGAGGGCGATGGGGTTATCGAGGAGGAACTGTGGAGCCTCTCTGAGAACATCGGGGACGGTATCCTCGGAGGAGTTCCAATGGAGGGGGCTAGACACATTGGTGAACATGAAGGCGGTGTTGCTGGCCAGAGATTTTGGGAACAGGTCGGATAAGGTAGACAGTGCATAGTCAGTACCGACATTGACGCGGGACATGGTACCATTGGCGAGGATGAGAACCGCAATAACGGAGTCGGTGTGATTCTGAATCTGGGTCGCAATGCTCTCCTGGAGCTCGTCTTCCTGACGACCGCGGGTATCCGCCAACCCAGGCGTGTCGAGGATGCGAACCTTGGGAAGAGGTTACAAATATTCATTACATATACAAATGTCGGGACATACCGTCACGCCATTGTTGCTCGTGAGTTCGTAAAGGCGGGTCGAGTTGGTCTGGCTCTTGTTCTTAGAACCACCTCGCTCGTTGGCACGGTCGAGTATGTTGAAGTTGTAAATATTAATGTCATTTCCAACCAGGACATTGGCGATGAGTTCCATGATTGAGGATTTTCCGACACCAGTTTCTCCAACAAGAAGGATGGTGTATGACTTATTCGCTGATGTCTTGATAATACCCTTCTTGAGAGACTCCACGTCGCTTGAAAAGATGATCAGGAGAATTACGTCGGAGAAGATGTTGAGACCTACTTGAGAGAAATTTCATTTTTTGCATCCAAACCGTTCTCGTGTGGGCCACTGGAATGACTGGTAGGTATCCACGGTTCGGTGTTCTGTATAATGACCTGCGACTGAGGCATGATTTGAGCGGTGGATGGTATTATTGCTTGCATGATAGGCTGGAGGCAAAACGGAATAATCTGGTGGATGGCGTAGCGAGGTAATGCTTTTTGAAGGCCCGCTTGAAGCAAGAAGTTGCCTAGCCGAAAGCACACAATCTTCCGGACGCCGGACGAAGGGGGTAGGGTTCAACAAAGCGCGACAATTGTCCTTTATAAAGCCATAGCCAGGGTTAACACTCCCACACCCCTTCTTGTCGTGGCTCCCATCTGCCTCTGAACAAGGGGACCGGTGACACCCGCCACAGTCCTTTGTACTCCAATCAATTACGTCATGTCCTCTCGCTCGCAACCTCGCATTCAGTTTTCCAGTGCCGAGACCACCGGCTCATCTGAGCTCTCCACTCTCTCCTCTCAACAAGGACTGTAAGGACCTTCCGCTTCTCGCTGGCTGCATACCATAATACAGTAGAACCGCCACCGAACATCGGACAGAATCGTAAGAAATATAATTAGATCGTCCAGTGCCCGGTTACGGCCCATCCCATCCTCCAAAGAAATGGCACACTGACTCGCCCTCACTTCCTAATTCGTCCTCGCACAAGTGGAGCTCTCCTACTGGTCTGTATGTGTCGTGAAGTAGCCTTGAATAATGAATATCTGAGTGATGAAGAGTAGATACCCTACAGATGTGTACTGATTTTCTGGCGATTTTTTCTGTTCCTTTGTCTCGATTTGTGGTGAATCTGCCAAATTTGGCCTTGAATTTAGTCTTGACCCAGCCTCGACTCAACTCTCGGCATTCGAATTCCGGCATTTGATTGCTTTCCACTCTCCACACGAAGTCCCTTCACTGGCGCCCGAAAGAACCCGTTGAAAGATAATGGCGGGGGTAACTGTTGGAATATTGTTGTTCTCGTCATAGTAGGTACGGTTTGGGTTTAATTACGGTTCCTTCAATATCGGGTATGTACAGGGTTGTCGACCCGCTTCCGCGTATTCTGATACTGGATTCATGTTGTGGCTCGGCTGTTATCACTATATAAGTAGTCCTATCGTAGAAGTAGATAGAACAAGGAAGTAGGGGAGTTTCATTTTCCGTCAGGTTATGAGCCCTGCTGGGCGCAGGTTCTGAACTCCACCGACTCTACTCGCTCCTGCTCGCAAAGTCGCCTGCTCGGCGCATCGAAAGTTATCAAGTACGACGCACCGAAAGCCACAGGAAAGGCGCAACGAAGAAAAGCCGTCCGTCGAGGGCGCACTGCAGACCGTTGGGAGCCGAAGTCGTCCATAGAGGGGCGCATCGAAAAGTCGTCCGTCGAGGGCACACCGCAAGACCGCTGAAGTCGCCAGGAGGGCGCATCGCAAAGTCACCCGTGGAGAGTGCATCGAAAATCGTCCGTTGAGGGCATGGAAGTCGTCCATCGAGGGCGCATCGGAAGCCGCCCGTCGAGGGTGCATCGCGAAAGTCGTCCGCCGAGGGCTCACCGGAAGTCACGTCCAGCGTAGACGTGCAAGCTGATTATAGTGTCCAGCGTAGGCGCTCGACCGAAGTGATTGACGACCCGCGAGTGAACGAATCGACTGAAGTGATTGACGAACCCGCAAGTGCACGAATCGACCGAACGAATCGACCGAACGAATCGACCGAGCGAACGGATATATCGAACTCGACCGAAGTGATTGACGACCCCGCAAGTGACCGAATCGACCGACGACCCCGCAAGCGAACGAATCGACCGAAGTGATCGACGACCCCGAAAGCGACAGCAAATCGACTGGGCCAACGGATATATCGAAACCGACACACGAAACCGACCGGGAGCTACCCGAATGGGCATGTTACGGCCACGATGATTGTTAGAGGCGAGGTCACACTCGTTTCTCGCCTCTAACGCTCTTTTATTTTATACTTACAATGGTCAGTATCATCAGCTCTCACTGGGTGGTGGAGCAGGCCCGGAGGAAGGGCAGGAGGAAGGTGCCAGAGGGGTTCAGTAAGGTTAAACAGATCTACAATAGCAAGTAGGGGATTCACCAGCATGTCTCAAGCGTCCTGCTAGGCAGCTTCCACCTCTTCGCGCATTCCCGCCCTCATATTCTTCACCCCTGGTCCGAGTTGGGCCCGAGTTGAGGAAAGCCATGAAGTGGCATCAGACAGGCGTAGAGTTGATCGAAGGGGGCAGTGCATACGGGAGCGCAATCAAATCACAAAATCACAAGCGAAGCAGCATATCACCCTTCTGCCATTCGAGGCAAAACTTCAACAAGCAGCAACTACCAGCTGGCCATATCCTAGCATCCGTTCCACCCTCCTCATAGACTAAAAAGTCAGCTGACTGAATGCTACTGCTATGTCGAAGAGCGCCGCTAAAAGCGTCAACTGAAACCCCTAGTACTGATAGTCTGTGTACGGGCGTTCCATCAGAGCAGAGGAAATGATTATACTTTGTTAAAATTTATCGGTTGAACATGAGAGGGAACCATAAGGCCATGTGCTGTGTTCTATACAATACAACGGATTAGCCACTGTTTCATGGTCTGTCATACGTAGCAAATGCCAAAGAGTACAGAGCTGGTGCGATAGGGCCATTCTCTGGGAGATACTTTTACTTGCTTCTGCTTACCGAGGAAGATCCCCAGGAATTTTCAAATTCTCTCCTGCGTCTTCCCCTTATCCCAGAGTTTCCTCCAAACCCCCTTCCATTTATCCACCCTGCTCGCGAGGAAACCCCCTATCCTCTGTATCAACCTGGTGTTGTCTAAGTCGCGCTGATTCAGAGTGTGACTAGACAGGTGCTTCTGGTTCACATCCTGTTCCCAATGGTGATAAGATTCGAGGTTCGATCGCCAGGCTTGTACCTCGCAAGTTGAACTACCCACCGCTGGATGGTTTGCCTCCTTGGCCAGCGCTTGGCTCATGCGTGCGTGAGCGTCCGCAACCATGGCCCGAGGCTTGACATAGAGAGGGGTAACCCCCGTCGTCGGCTGTGGCTCTAACCAGTCGAAGAGATCGGCGAGCCTTTCCAAAGCCCTCTTGCTCATCAGCTTGTACCATCTTATGTAAACCCGATTATCCTGTCTTCATAGTTTGGTCATTTTTGAGTTGAAGGTTTTGCTTTTGGAGTGCGACGGGGTTGTCAAGGAGGAACTGAGGAGTGGCTTTGAGGACATCCGGGATAGTATTTTCAGGGAAATTCTGATAGAGGGCAGAGGAGAGATTGCTGAGGATGAAACAGATGTTTTTGACTGGGATCTTGAGGGAGGTAGTGGACAAAAAGGAAAGTGCATCGTCGGTACCAATAGTTATGCGAGAAATGGTATCATTGACGACGATGATGATGATAGTAATAGATTCGATGTATTTTTCGACCCGAGTGGTGACACTTTTCATGTGGAGTTTGTCCTGTTGACAATCTCCAGTGTCGGCCGACCCCGGTGTGTCGAGGATGCGAACCTTGGGAAGAGGTGATGCATACTCAGCACGTTCATAAACGCCTGGTGCTTACAACTACGCCATCCTTGCTCGTAGATTGGTAAAGCCGGACCGAGTTGGTCTGGCTCTCGTTGTTAGTACCCCCTCGCTCGCTAGTATGGTCGAGAGCGTTGAAGTTGTAGTGATCGATGTCGTTGCCAGCAAATACTTTGGCAATGAGTTCCAAGACTGAGGACTCTCCGACCCCAGTCTCCAATAAGAAGGATGATGCACGGAACTTTCGCCTCGTTCTTCGATGTCTTAATGATCCCCCTCTTAATACACTCTACATAACTAGCTAATACGATCAGGACTATTACGTTGAAGATGGCGTTGCGACCTACCTGGTAAATAGGGTGTTACCCTCGTCCTCGTCTTCCAAAGCTCTGTCGCATGGGTCGGCAGATATGTAATTGCAGTGGGTAGCGTTCACAGCTGACATATTTGGGGATCGTGAAGAGCGCCAGGAGGCGAAGGGTATCTAGTCGAGGCGGCAACTGGGCAGGGCGGTGCCTAGGCTGGGTGAATGGGGGAAAGCAAATCTGGCATTAGAAGTCACGGCAGCAGCGGCCCCAGATGGCTCTCAGATGTCCCTAGATGGGCTCAAGTGGCTCAAGTGACTGGAACTTGAAAGGTGTTGCCAATCGCAGAGCCGATTGAGTGTAGTGCGAGGTGGGTGAGCGACTAGCACGCAGTTTGCCCACACGGACACGCTGCAAGTCCGGCATGGAGTGTCATAGCAAACGGTTCCCGGTGCGTGGTGGGGTGGTGGGGTCCACGTTGGATCCAGCAGGAGTACACGCCCAAAATCATGAGTGACTATGTGGCCTCAAAAGGCCATCAGGCCATCCCGGAATCTGTTGGCCCTTCCAGAATCCTGGCCCTCGTTGGCCCTCCAGAATCTTGGCCCTCAAAAGGCCAACAGCTCTCCGTTGGCCTTCCAAGATCCTGGCCTTCGTTGGCCTTCAAGGACCTTGACCTTCAAAAGGGTCCTTGTTGCTCGTTGCAGCGGCTCGTTGCCGCAGCATCATCCCCATCGTTCCGAGCAATAATGTCGACCAAGCCGTGAGTGTCTCGTTAAACACGTTGACAACTACTGACTCAAAACTCGGATAGTACTGCTTCCAGCAGTCCCATCAAAGGTGCCTATCCGTGACAGTTCTTTGGGTCATTAGGTCCAAGTGGGTTTGAGTATCTTCGGAGAGACCCGGCCGATCGACGCGGAACCACTGGGGTATGCTTCTCATCACCTCGCTCATGCTGTTTTGTTCCAAGTCTAACCATTTGGCAGAGGACGGTAGGCATGCTTGTTGTCGACACGATCGGTGCATGGTGCTGGTGCAGAGGCTGGCAACAGCGGTCGGGTCGCAGAAAGACTGGACAAAGGAACAGAGGGTGGGCATAGGGTAAGAGAGAGACAACAGCCACGGTCTGACATACCATTCGGAAATGGCGGAACTAGACGCTATGCAATAACAATCGGAGGATATCCCGGTCCCCCGTTGAAAGAGTAACCATTTGGAAGCCAAGAGTGGAGGCCAAGGGTGTCCTCTGGACTCTGCGCCACCCATTCAGTTTAGCCCACTTTGAGTTACAGCGCTGCGTAAACGCAGTGCCACGGGTTCAGCACTTCTGACTCCATAGCCTGGCCACACCTGCAATGTTCCGCACCG
>Ga0307515_10007968_pt1 | contig 20793 bp, 12 predicted proteins | sample 17_EM_MG_FD_194513 | JGI IMG/M metagenome (GOLD analysis project Ga0307515, IMG submission 194513) | Populus trichocarpa ectomycorrhiza microbial communities from riparian zone in the Pacific Northwest, United States - 17_EM | ecosystem: Host-associated > Plants > Roots > Unclassified | place...
ATTTATGTGTGGTTGTAGTTTCAATTTTCATTTTCTTTGAATTTTTCTACAAGATGTTATATGGTTACCTATTAGCTTTTATAAAGTCTTGTTTGTTTCATAGAAAATAGTTTTTTAAACATCATTTTCTAAATTTTTTTGTATTTGTTTGTCATTAGAAAAGTTTCCCAACAGAAATCACTTTCCTGTCAAAAAACCAAATATGGCTTGGTTTTTTAGAAAAAAAATTTCTTTTATTTTGGGCAGAAAATATTTTTCAGAAATTATGAAAAAATTAGAAATGTCATATTATTTGCTGATTATATCAAATTTGGTCCTCAAACTTTTGATTGCTATATATTTTGTTTTGAATTTTTTTTTCAATTTCACCCCTTCAAATTTGATTTAATTTGATTTTTATATCAACTTTGATCCTCATTTTATGATTGTTATTTGCTTTTCTCTTATCATTTTTTTTATTGAAATTTTTTATCTATTAGATTTGATTTTCATTCTTTTGATTCTCATTTATTTTATTTGAGATAATTTATGAAATTAGTTTTTTTTTTCATTTTCATTCTCATTCAACTTTTTAATTTATAAGATTTGTTCCTCATTATTTTAATAAACTTGAAAAAATATTAATAAGTTATTTTCCAGCTCATTTTTCATGACATAACCAAATACTAGAAAGTGTTTTTCAATTTATTTTCCATGATACTACCACATTTCAGAAAATAATTCACTTTCCAGAAATTTATTTTTAACTATATAGGTTGGTATTTGAATTTAGCGATCCACAAAAAGGGATCTTTCGATTACAAATATATAACCATTATTCATATCTAAAAATAAATTATAAATTATGAATTTATTTGTACTGTAGCATATTATAGTGGCGGCAAAATTATAATTTTTGGTTTTTTCTTTATACTTGATATTTTTGTCATTTTATAATTGGTTTATTTATCTCTATTTTTTTTTTCTTATCTTGTAATATTTTTTTAGTTTTTCCTTTTTTTCTCTTTAGACATTTTTTAGAAAAAAAAATTTATTTTTTTTATTTTTCATACTTTAAATATTTATCTCGATCTATTTATACCATTTTTTTGTTCTTATCTTTATTATTTTGTAATTTCTTTTATAATTTTTTTCTTTACACATCTTTTTTTCTTTACATATTTTTTTTTTGAAAAATCAGTATACAAAAACTAAGGAAATGGTGTTTCATTATAGAAATTGCAAAATTATTCTATTCTTCTACTACGTTAAAAATTAGTTTGAGATCTTACATATTTTTATTAACATAATGATCTTTACTATATTTTATTATATGTTAGCATTAACTTTTTGATTCACGGTTATATTTTTTACTTGATGTTTAAAAACATGTTAATAACACCTACACATTAATTCTTTTGTGAAAAAAAGTTATTCGACCTACAACAAGGCAAGTTGAAAAAAAGTGTTAATACTTTGTTTTTGCATTTATTGACATAAATGGTTCTCGATGTATTTAATTAAATGCATGCATAGGCTTTTTGATCTATAATTAGATTTTTTTTTTTTACAAAAAAACACATTTGAAAAGGTTGTATATATATATTTTTTTAATTATCCAACCAACGAAACACGAGTTAAATAATATATATATATATATATATATATATAAAGCTAAATCATGTGGAGTGCCCTGTGAATTGAAACGTTGTTAGCAAAAGTCATGTTCATCAAGATTCATGACACTGTGGATTGGAGCAGTGTAATGGTAGAGCTGCCATTGTCATAGAGAGTTGCAAAAACTGCAAAGGGGGTGAAGTTGTCTTTTCATTGGGATGTATTTGGCATTGAAGGGATGGTTAAGGAGAAAATGATTAGTGCAAATTTTAGTAGGGTATGGTGGGGCTGTAGGCCTCAGGCTACAGACATCTGGTGCTGGGGGATGCCATGCCCAGACACAGAGAATTCCAAAGGCTGCGGGGGGTGGGGTTGTGCCCCAGGCTGTAGACACCTAGCGTTAGGACTGTCATGCCCTAGGTGCTAGGGTCAGACCGACTCGCCTGGCTGCAGACCCAGGCGAGCGGGTCTGCAGAACCGCTTACCCAGGGTCTAAAGGGTTGCTAGTTTGTTGCAGCAGGACCCAATATCATTGGGTCCTGCTGGACCTATTAGAGTTGGGTCCTCTCCTAGCAGGACCCAAGATTGTAATTGTTTTTTCTTTTTCATATGGTAAAGAAAAAATAAATAAATGAAATTTTTTTTATAGTGTACAAAAATTGGGTGGTGATATTCTTTTTTTCATTTGAGGTTGAGTTGAATTTTCTTATTAAAACATGTTTGTTTTTTCCTTTCAAAAATGCTTTTAAAAATAAAAAAATTATTTTTTTTCTTTACTTTAAATTAAAATTTTTATTGTTTTCCTCTTGATTTTTTTTTTCAAAATAAAAGATTCAAAAAAATTATAATTTTAATATTGTCATATTAAAGTTGATGGAGCTCTAAATAAATTTTTTATTCACATAATATACTTTATATCTTTGAATTATACAAGAGCATTTTTTAACAATAAAATCCATTAAAAATATTCTAAAATACTATAATATAATATTATTTTGGGCCACCGTTGCTGGGTCGTTCTGCCAAACATGACACAATTATGTTGAGCCCTGCTATCCAACAGGACCTAACGCTGTTGGGTCATTCTGCCAAGCATGACCCAATGATGCTGGGCCTTTCTGTCAAACATTACTCAATGATGTTGAGCCCTGCTACCCACCAATGTTGGGCCTAGATGAATACCTAGCTATTAGGCTTTTATGCCAAGACCCAAGTTTGTTGAGTCTGACTCCGCAAGCAAACCCAAGTTTATTGGGCCTGGCATTACCACTAGACCCAATGATAGTGGGTTTGGATGCCCAGCAGGCCCCAGCAGCGATGGGCCCAACTGAAGGTGGGCTCTGCTTCTACTAGAACTGAGCAACGATGGGCCAGAGCTACAAGCATGACCCACTTCTATTAGTATTGCTGCAGCAGGACCTAGCAACGGGGGGCCCAGAGCTGCGAGCTGGACCCACTACAGTTGGGCCCTGCTTCCAACCCTAATTGCCACAAGGACCCAAGAGAATTAGGTCCTGACGCAGGACCTATTAGCCGTGGGTTATGACGTCAGACCCATGAGTCAACACCTAAGAGAATTATAATAAAAATAATAATATTTATACCACAAATAATATTATTTTAATATTAATCCTTTCAATTATAATAAAAATAATAATATTTATACCACAAATAATAATATTTTTGATATTAATACGTTGAATTATAATAAAAATAATAATATTTATAGCACAAATAATACTATTTTAATATTAATACCTTCTATTGTAATAAAATAATAATATTTATAGAAAAAATAATAATAATCATAATAATTTTATACTTCAAATCAATTATATAGTTTTTCTTTGGTAGTAATAATATTTTATTTTAAATTTATTAATGATAATAAGAGCAATAATTTATAGTTTTACCCTTAAAATGGGTCCTGACGCAGGACACATTCCCTTGGGTCCGGTGTTAGGACCTAAGGGTAATAGGTCCTGCGTCAGGACCCAATTCTCTTGGGTTCAACTTCAGGACCCGATTGTCTTGAGTCTGCGTCAAGACCCAAGCTTAATGGGTCCTGTGTCAGGACCCCATTCTATTGGGCCCTGTGTTAGGACCCACTCGAGTTGGGTCTGCCCCCAATAAGAATATATTAAGTGGGGTCCTGCCTAGCAAGATCCATTCGAGTTGGGTCCTGCCCCCAGAAGGACCCAAAATAGCTTTGGTTCCAACGACGGGTGGACCCAGCAGCCTTGGGTCCTATTGCGAGGAGAACCCATCAGTGTGGGTCCTGTCTCAAGCAGGACCCATCAGCGGTGGGTCCTACCCCTAGTAAGACCCAATGCTTTTAATTTTCTTTTCTTTTCTCTCATGTAATTTTTTCCCATACAGTAAAGAGGAAATAAATTGATGAGATTTTTTTTTATATTGTTTAAAAGTTGGGTGACCATAATTTTTTTTTTTTCATTTGAGGTTGTGTTGAATTTCCTTATTAAGGTATGTTTGTTTTTGCATTTCAAAAATTCTTTGAATTTTTTTTTAAAATTTTTAATCTTTTTCTCTAATATTATCATATTAAAGTTGATGGAGTACTCAATAAATTTTTAATTCACATCATATACTTTATATATTTGTATTATATATGAGAATTTTTTAACAATAAAATCCATTAAAAATAATTTATAAATATTATAATATAATATTATTTTGGGTAATAGAAGATATTTTAATTTTATAACATTAGAGTACGAGATTCAAAGTTTTTTCAATGTTTTATTGTCTTCAGATTTTTTTATTCAGTAGTTTTGAATTGTATGTATTATTAAATATATAAATAAATTATGTGTTGGGTCCTGTTGGGGACCCAAAGTAGCTTTGGGTCGAGCTGCACAACAAGATCCAATAAGTTTGGGGACCCAAAAGCACTAGGTCCATACCCAATTCTCTTGGGTCCTATCAAGACCCAAGGCTAATGGGTTTGGTGTTAGGACCTTATTCTCTTGGGTCCTGCGGAGGACCCAAGACTAATAGATCCTGAGTCTGGACCCAATTCTAGTCCTACATTAAGACCCAAGGGTGATGGGTCATGCATCAAGACCCAATGTTACTGGGTCCTGCGTTAGGACCCATTTTGCTTGGGTCCTACCTCCGGATCCAATTCTCTTGGGTACTGCGTTAGGACTCAATTCTCTTGGGTCTTGCGGAGGACCCAAGACTAATGGGTCATGAGTCCGGACCCAATTCTGGTCATGCGTCAGGACCCAAGGGTGATGAGTCTGCATCAGGACCTAAGATTAATGGGTCATGCATCAGGACCCATTTTGTTTAGGTCCTACCTTTAGACCCAATTCTCTTGAGTACTGCATTTGGACCCAATTCTCCTGGGTCCTGCGTAAGACTCACGACTAATAGGTCCTGAGTCTGGACCCAATTCTGGTCCTGCGTCAGGATCCATTTCGCTTGGGTCTTGCCTCCAGATCCAATTCTCTTGGGTACTACATCAGGACCACATTCTCTTAGGTCTTGTGTAGGACCTAAGACTAATAGGTCCTGAGTCCAGACCCAATTCTGGTCTTGCGTCAGGACCCAAGGGTGATGGGTCATACATCAGGACCCATTTCGCTTGGGTCCTGCCTCCAGACCCAATTCTCTTATGTATTGCCTCAGGATCTAATTCTATTGGGTCCAACATCAGGACCCAAGGTTCTTGGGTTTTATGTTTCTAAATATTATTATTTGTGTTATAAATATTGTTATTTTTATTATAATTAAATGTATTAATATAAAAATATTATTATTTGTATTATAAATATTATAATTTTTATTATAATTAATATTATTCATAAAATAATTAATAAATTTGAAAAAAAATATTATCAATATTGAAAAACATTCTTAGATTTGATTTGAAGCGTAAAATTAAAAATTATTATTGTTATTGTTATTGTTATCATTAATAAAAAAATTTAAAAATACTATTATTACAATTGAAGAAAAAATAATTTTTTTTAAAAGATTAAAAAATATAAAAATTTAAACATATAAGTTAAATATTATTATTTATATTATAAATATTATTATTGGCTCTAGTGTTGCAGCCATTCTCAAAGCTCTTGATCTTTTATTTTTTTTTATTTTTTTTATGAAAATAAAAAGTTAACTCTAACTATATATGTATAGTCAAGTCCTGTCAATGTGATTAATATAAGAAAAGGAAAGGAAAGTTGATGCTCTTATTACCTCATATTATCGGAAAGGTAATATGATCATTAATTTTCCTTCCGGAAAGGAAAGTTGATGATTATATAAGAAAAGTTAATGCATGGTCGAGTTTATACGACCTGACCCAGGAGTTGACTCGATTAAAAAACTAAATCTCGGGTTACACGGGTTAACCCGGGTCAATCTGGAAAAATTAAAGGAATTAATATAAAATCTATGTCCAACTTCTCTCTGATCCTTCCCATATGTATCCAAGCAAATCATAGGCAAGAATTAATTGAATGAAAGCTCTTTAAAAGATGGAAATGTCAGTTACACGTTGCATGCCTTTTCTCTAACTCCCTTCCTATGTACATTCACACAAACATACAAAAAAATGGTATAAATTAAAGAAAAGCAAGGAAGTTGGTAGAACCTGAAGAGCAACTTCAGATTGGTTGAAAGCATCTTTTTTGCCCTAGTCTCCAAGCACCAGAAAGAAAAGTGTCCCATCAGTTTTTGCAGGTTGTTCAAACCTTCGAAGCTCTGCATGTGTCAAGACTAAACACAAACCAAAACTACGAATCATCAAAACAAGGCATAAAGCCATGTATTCATCAATATAGATAGAGAGGTCAATGGGTTCCTAATGACTATATGGACTCTGATTATTCAATTAATTTCTTTTGGCAAGAACTCTTAAAACTTCTGGAAACCAAAAAACTTGCCATAAATCATCAAAACTTTGCAGCTTGGAGGAAAAAAAGAAAGAAAGAAAGAAAATTAAGAACGCAGAAGCTAGAAATAATATATATTCAAGCCAAAAAATTGCTTACACTATTATTATTAATATCATTATTATTTTTTTCAGAGGAAGAACAACAAGCTTTATACTACACATTTTGTGAATAACAATTCTCTAAAAACTAATTAATTATATTAATGCAATTGAATAGTGCAGGGAACCTAATAGATCTGCAAGCAAAATTAGAAAAATATGTTATGAGCTAAGCTAATTGCAGATGAGGCAAGCTAATTGCCATCTTTTCAATCTTGGTTGCTAGTATGATTGGAGTGTGTTTACCATTATTTTCACAAACTCAAAAGTTGTTCCGTAGAGAAACCAATTGTTCCGTGAAGAAACCAACCTCTTTACAAACTCAAAAGATTTAAATGACCTAAAGACAACATTTAAAATTAAAAGAATACATGGTTCTTACCTTGAAAATTTTAGAAAAGCAATGGCTTCATCTACTTGGATTACAAATACTAGATCTCTTGGTTTTTCAAGCTTCAAAGAAAGAAATTAGGGCAGAATAATGGCTCTTTCCTTTTGTTGTTAGTAAAGTTATATATATATATATATATGCCGGGTTCGCCCAGGTCGACCAGGTCATGGGTCGACTCGCCGAGTCGACCGGGTTTTGCTGGTTTTTTTCATTTGCCGGTCTTTTGCCTAACCCCGGACCAGTTCAGCCACCGGGCGACCGAGTCCTGGGTCAACCTGCTAGGCTGGTCCGAGTTTAATAACTATGGTCTTGTCAATATGATTAATATAAGAAAAGGAAACAAAAGTTGATGATTATAACTAATATGTGTGTATATAATGCATAGTCGGTCATCGAGTCCTATCATGCGATTAATATAAGAAAAAGAAAGGAAAGTTGATGATTATATATAACTCCTCATTTCATCAAAAAGAGCAAATACATGAAATCTGGGGCAAAAAAAGGATCTCTTGAGAACAATCCCAACAACATGCTACACATCAAGTTCTCAATGAAGAGTGGGTAACACTTTTTTTTTACCCTAAAGCTATCTTACGATTTTTGTTTAATTGTTTGAATCATAATAAAAAAACACAAAGCATGTTAGACTTGTCGCACGTGGACACGCGATGTCGGGGGGTCATGGGAATCGTCATGTAGTTGTTTGGTTTAGTATTGTTAGGAAATTCAAGTATACTGGTTTTATCAAAGATTCGAGAGTAAGGGACTGGTTGTGGCTAGGAAAGATATCATCACCCCTAGTGCACCTTACCTAAGGCAAGTTGCTTTGTGTGGTTTAGAGGTTTTGGTGGTCTTTTAATCGGTGGTCTATCTGTGGTTTAGGATTGAGATTTACACATATGATTAAATTCGGTGTTTAATAATTTATTATCAACTCGTGTACCCAAATAAATTCTTAGTAAATGGTTCTTTGTAATTTGTGTATTACGGTGAAAAATACTCTCAATTAAAATTGGTGAATATTTAGAATAACTCTGGGAATTTTCTAGTCAACTCTTGATATTTTAAATACTAGTCTACTTGAGAAGGTCTAACGTTCTATACTATGATTTTAACCATTAATTCCCATGAATTAAAATATGGTGATTATTGAAATATTAGCCAAATTCTCATGGATTTAATAAAACATGTTATTAAATATTAAAATGCATGTAAATACATATTTTGAATTTTCATATGGAAATACTAAACAATATGATTTTCTTTGTATTTTTGAGGGACTTGGCCGTATACAATTAAAAACATTTAATTCTTTTTATCTTTTTGATTTTAAACATTCAAGAATATATAAGAAAATACAAACACACACTTATCTTTTTTACTAATTAACCCACATTCACTACAATTACATGTTTATAAATAAACAAAATTCAAAATAATTCAAACACACACACACACACACTAAACATTTATAATTTATAAAACAAGCCTTCCAAAATTCACAAATTAATATGGATAAATGTTGGGAACCTAGGAACACTGCTGTAAAATTCTGGAAGTGTAGGAATAGTGGTGGTGTGTGAACCCACACACCATTGCTGATGAAGCGAAAAATAGGTGGATCAAGATTAGTGTTTCTTCCTCTTTCTTCTGGTATTGGTGGTGAATCTCAATGTCACTTCTAAAACAAACAAAACAAAAAATCACACAACAATTAATTAATTTTCTTTTAAGATTTGTTTCTCTCTTCTTCTCGGTTTCCTGCTACTGTCTGTGAAAGTTTGCGGGGGAGGCTGAGCTGACCTTGAGTGGCTGGTTTCGATATGGAGGAGAATGGCCTGGACAAATCTGGTGGTGCTGGTTCCAGTTGTTGGATTTTTAGCATCGCCATGCTGTGTAGGACATCGTTGTTGAGGGAGGAGACATCGTTGCTGAGAGTAGATTGCTGGTTGGTAGTGCGTGGATGGGTCACATTGGAACTGGGTATGGCTGGTGTTTGAAGGAAATGGGAGATTGAGGCTTTGTGTTGTTAACCTATGATGTGGTATGGGTGGTTATTGGGTTAAGAGAATGGGGATGGTAGCTACGTAGAGAGCTGGTCTATTTCTGGTGTAATCCATGGTTGATGATAGAAACAAAGCTGCAAGTGGATTGTTAGGTTGCCCTTAGTGAAGAAGAACTTGAGGTTGTCGATGGCGGAAGATTGGTTTATGTTTGTGATGATTGAAATGGTAGTGGGTAAGAGGGAAAACCTGTAGGCGTTGGTTAAAAGATGGTGGAAAAAGGCTGGGGATAAAGGTGATTTTTGGCAGAGATCGATGGGAGGGATGAAAAATTTGAATGGTAGATTGTCATTTCTTATTATCTGACAGGCCCTTTTTAGGTATAATGAAGGCTATTGATTATGTTGGTTGTGTTCACTGGCCAGGAGAGTGGTGGATGTGCATAATGATAGTCTTTTTTCTTTTTTCTTTTCTTTTTGTGTGCGGCGGATAGGTTTTGGTTTAATGGGTTTAGGGTTTTTTTGTGGTGTGTGGGAATGGGAAGAGTATGTGTGAGTATTTTTTAATTTTTATGGTTTTTCTAAAACCCCCCCTTTAATTACGTGTGTAACCACCTATTTATTGGTAAAAATTTTATTTGGCTTAAAGGCAAAACATATCAGGATCAACCATTGGATTTCAAAAATAAATCTCAACAATTCATTTGCTAACTTGGAGACAAAACAAAGAAAAATGGACCATTAGATTAAGATAATGATTGTAGACCATTTGATAAATAAAAAATGGGTTGCTTGGTGATAAGGTTTTCAATTTTCAAATTGGTTCTTTCCTTTCCACAATTACAATTAGATTACTAAAAAATTAAATGCATTTTTTTCTTTTTTTTCTAAATTCTTTAGAAAAAATGTCGTAAACGACGCAAATACATCAAAACATATTTTTGGGTTTTTTGTTGTTTTTTTTACTATTTTTGGTTTTTTATCAAAACTTTATCGAAAGTTGGGTGAAAAATTGGGTAACAACATATGCCTCCTCTTTACAATGCTTATGAAGCAAAACCTCATCAATATTTTGCATAGTGAGTTTGAAAAGAAAAGTGTCTACCTGGCTTGCTGGGTGATTCAATCATACAAAGAGTTTGTTTTTTTAGAAGAAAATGATTTCATTATCATGAGTGACCTACTTATTTTAAAGTTGAAAAACTAGTATATTTTCATGAGCGACCTGCCCACACACACTCACACTGGTTTATTTTCATGGGCGACCTCTCTATTCAGAAATTGATTTATTTTTATGGGCGACATGTCCTTTCAAAAACTAGTATATTTTCACGAGTGACCTGCTCTTTCTGAAATTCAAAAACTGGTTTATTTTCATGGGCGATCTCCCCTTTCAGAAACTAGTCTATTTTTACAAGCGACCTGCCCTTTCTGAAATTCAAAAACTAGTATATTTTCATATACGACCTCCCTTTCAAAAATTGGTCTATTTTCACGGGCAACCTGCCCCTCCTAAAATTCAAAAACTGGTCTATTTTCATGGACGACCTTTCCTTTTAGAAAAACTAGTCTATTTTCACAGGTGATCTGCCCTTTAAAAAAATAATCTATTTTCATGGGCGACCTCTCCTTTCAAAAAAACTAGTCTATTTTCACAAGCGACCTACCCTTTCCGATTCATCAAAATCTTGTTGGATTTCATTGAGGATTTTTTTTCTAAAAAAATAAAAAAAAAAACATTTATGTAATGCTTTAAGGTTACACGACATGTATGCATCCTTGCCTAGTTTGAAATTTAGGCCTATCATCATAGGGTGTTTTTGTTTGCTATCCAAAGCCTTTTTACTTTTTCTAATTCACCGACTCATTTAAGTCTACCATATGCTAGTCCTCTACTCAAATGCAAGTGTAGTGCCCATCTTGGATTGTCTGCGATGATCACTACTCTCGTTGTTCATCAAGCTTGATCATGCCTCCGAGTGTGGTGTTGTTTTATTCATTATAAAGGAGTTTACAAAACAATATTGTTTTGGATTCTCCCAAACTTGTCTTTTTGTCAGCTGTATACGGTCTACCAACAATCATTTAGTGTCGACCTCATCTTAGATTGTCAATCAACCATGATATTGACTTTAGTATTCTTCAAACATATGCTATTATCAACCTTCAAGGAACTGTTAAGTCATTCAGACAAGCAACAAAGACTCATTGTTGTATGCTCAACATCTTTCTCAATGAATTCCTTTTAGCCCATCTAACCGGATTATGAAAAGAAATGAATTGTCATCATTAGTGATATTCCCTTCTATCACCTATATTCATGTAGTGAAATGCAACTTGAATCAATAGGCTTCAAAGTAGATTGTCTCACATTTAGTCTAGGTGGCATATATTTATCCAAATGCACTCATGTGATCGCATCTTTCAAGTGTCATAACTATACTTTAGAGGGTAAACCAAAATTTCAAACATAAATATGCCCCTTAAGTGCATTGTTATTCTCAACTACAGTTGGAGTTCACTCAATCATAGACTATCTTTGAACAATATTGCCCTCAGTTGATCTAAATGTGCTTGTTCTTTTGTCTATCAATAAAAGGCATTTGTTATTGCTAGATGTTAAACATAGCTTTGATGAATTTCATTGGATCATTATTTGATATTGTTGTTGGAGTTTACTCAATCATAGACTATTTTTTAGCAACATTGCCTTCAGTTGATTAAATGTGCTCGTTCTTTTGTCTATCAACAAGAGGCATTTGTTATTACTAGATGTTAAATATAGCTTCGATGGATTTTATTGGATCATCATTTGATTATGTTTCTTCGCCCTTTAACTGATCTAAATATTGTTTACACTCTTATCTAGGGTCCACTGTATTGCTCCTAGCTGCTCAACTATTTAAAGAGTGTTGAGAAGTGTTGATGTCATTTTCATTAAGGATTTTGCAAACTCGGTCTATGTTTTTTTTTTCCTGATAATTTCTCTTGTTTTAGAATCAACTCGTACCTTTTCAAAAATAATATCTATTCAAGTCTAATTATTGAATAAAAGCAGAAAGATGTCAGTGTTGAAAGTATTTTTTGAAAATCAAGCTTTTTTGGTCAAGGACCTAACACACATCACTTAACACATGCAATCATTTGATTGTCTTGTATTTTAAAAACAAAAATTAACTCGTTGTAAGATTAAAATAGTTTTCTTGTGGTTCTTCGTGTCAATTTTAATCTTTGATTTTGGGTCTGACATTTAATGGTATGTGAAAAGGTGACCTTCTGTGGATTTTAATAACATGAGCTTTGAGCAAAGACTCGAGGTTCCATTGAAAATTTGTCTTATTTTTAGTGCTTATTTTATCAACATGCATAATAATCAGTAGCTTAGTTCATAAAGTCGCGACCCTAATAAAAAAGCTCTTCAAGTTTTGAGAGTGTCATTTATCAATTCAAATCGTTTACTTGATTAAAAATGGCTTTTTAATACAAGTGATGGTTCATAGCTACGAAATAAAAGGAAATTTATAGGCTCAAAAGTGTTTAAGGGTTTCAAATACCTAGGATCACTATTAACTATTCATTAACTTTCTTTCTCTTTTTGTCTTTGTAGAAAAAAGTGACATGCCATATATTTCATCAATAAATCTTGTTTTCTAAAATTGGACAAGAAACTCCATCATAATGACATATAACCATGCCTCACTCTTAATAGGATTTTTTATCAGTAAAAAACTTTTAATGTTACCCACTAAGGTCAAACATTGGCATACATTAATGCCACTATTTTCATTATCAATCTCAAACTAAATAGAATACTAAAATTCATTACCCTATCATTTATCTCTTGATACTCATTTATCTCAAAATTCAATTCAAAAGAAAGGTAAAGGTTTTCTGCCAATCATTAACCTCATCATTTCCTTATTTCTATTTCACTATCTTTGTAAAAGAATAACATATAACCATGTTCACCTAAAAAATCAAAATTCTCTTAGCAGAGGCTATAATGCAAACTCAACTTTTCTTTTGATAAATAACTATTAATTTGATACCAAAAGACATATGTATAGTTTAGTATCTTTGTTTTTTTTTACTCTTGCCCTCAGCATTGACTCTTGACATTTTTTATGTCTTTTCTCAATTAAAAACCTCTTTTTCCCTTTCAGACTTGATAGAAATTTTTCTAACTTTAACCTTGACTTGCCTTTAAGTGCGGATGATTTCTACTTTTTAATTTTCACATAGCCTTCCTAAAAGTTTTTTTGGATGCCTCTCAATCTAGGGCTTTTACACTTTTAGCCATTTTTCAATTGTTGGGCTTCCATTCTTAACATTCTCTTTTACCATTGATTCTAATATGAACCCACGTGGTGTTGCTGATGAAGCGAAAAATAGGTGGATCGGGAGCAAGGTTTCTTCCTCTTCCTTCCAATGTTGGTGGTGAATCTCAACATCACTTTTAAAACAAACAAAACAAAAAATCACACAACAATTAATTAATTTTCTTTTAAGATTTGTTTCTCTCTTCTTCTCAGTTTCTTGCTATCGTTGGTAAAAGTTGGTGGGGGAGGTTGGTTTGAAAATAAAGGCTTGTTAGTTTCAGTATGAAGGAGAATGGCTTGAAGAGATCTAGTGGTGTTGGTTCTAGTCACTGGATTTTCAGCATGGTCAAGTTGTGAAGGACACTGTTGCTGAGGGAGGAGACGTCGCTGTTGGGAGAAGATCGCTGGTTGGAAGTGCGTGGCCGGGTCACAGTGGAATTAGGTATGGCTAGTGTTTGAAGGAAATGGGAGATGAAGGCTCTGTGTTTTTAATCTAGGATGTGGTATAAGTGGTTATTGGGTTAGAAGAATGGGGACGATAGTTGGGTATAGGGTTGGTCTATTTCTGCTGTAATCCATGGCTAATGGTCGGTTGTCGGAACCACCAAAATATAATTCTGACTTAACTATCACAAACAAAATAAATTTATAGTATGATCGTGAAAACCAGGTTGAACCCAACATAAATTTTGTTTAATCTTCCTACAATATACTGAAATGAGAAAGAACAAGGGATTTGAATGAAAAATTCAAGAAACAATAATTCTGAAAATAATAAATTGATATGTTGTTAAATCAGTTCAAGAGTCCACACATCCATTCCTATAAATTTGTTGATCATCGAAGTAAAATAAATATTCTTTCACGTCAAGCAAATAAATTTGATATCCCTTAAAGCTGAGGGAAATCAATAAGATTACGAGTACATTAATTAGGAAAAGCTCTCTAATCAATTTCTTGCCACCAAGCGAATGTAATATTGAAAGCAATTTTCATTCAATTGGCAGTAGTCTTAGGAATAAAATCTATGCATTTATTCTAAGCAAACGTTCAAAAGATTGATAATTTAACTTAGTTTATTCTTTCCTAATAAATCAAGATGAGAGTTGTAGCAATCAAATTAATTCTTTTACTTCTTACTCTAGTTCCTAGCAACAATTACGGATTGAAAGAAACTAGAAAGCATACATGCCATCTCAAAAAAATTCAATAAACTTGAATAACAATCAATAACATAATTCGAAATATGAAAAAATAAATACTTGAATCTGAAAGAATTACAATGATAACATTACTTCTCACAACTTGCTAATGGAGATGGTGTGTATCCCTCTTGAACCGAATTCAGAAGTTTAGTTCATAGTTGCTGGAAAATTGGCAAAAGCAGAGAAGAAAGGAATGTTTTTTTGACCTTGTTTCAGTTGTGTTCTGCTCTATTTATCCACCCCTTTGGCTGCCAAATTTCTTCAAGATTATTAGGCTCATTAGAAGTCTTCATGATACTTAATTCGTTCCTTCTTTATCTGGTCCTTAAGGTTGGATAAATCTCTTAGAGTTAGTGTTGAAAACTGATTCCGCTGCTGTCATATCTCTACTGTAACTCCAACTCTACTGTAACTTAGACTTTGTTTTTGACTTGGTTTCTTGCAATATCCTACTATCCCAGTTGTATTCATTCATTCATGGCATGTTAGAGGCTTTATCTAAATCTTTTTTGGGTCCTAAGGCCCACCATTTTAATCTCAAATTCTCAGCCATAGTAGGATGCTCAACACCGTTGGTTTCCTAATTAGATCAGGAAACCCATCTCATCCTCCAGATTGCGTCCAGAGTTTGGTCTTCAAAAAGATTTTATTTGACTTGGAGTCCCTTATTAAATTTTTAGTCCTGGATGTGTAGATTAATTTGGGCTTTTGAATCTCCTGATTTCGATATCGGAAACTCAAGATATTCTCATTTGAATATCTAGTGTGAAAGCAGAAAATCCTATTGCGAGTAGGATTTTGACCCGAGTTTGCAGGTTTGATTAGAGATCCAAATGAGATCGGGTTTTTGCCCATAATACCTTCATAGAAAGCTTGACATGTGTACTTCAACTTAGATTAAGCCCACGTTCTCATTCGGGAACTCTAACTTGATGAAATATCTATCGTAAGAAGCTAGGTCCAGAACATAAAATGCAGAATTTCTTATTTTAAGCAATTAATTCACAAAGTCTCTTAGGCATGCCAAATTCATAAAAATAACTTTTAATAAACTCAAATAAGCTCAAAATACATTAAAAATCATAGTGTAAAGGAGTAAAAACAAATGTATATTTTGCACTTATCAGCTAGCGTTAGAAACAAAGCTGGAGGTGGATTGTTAGGTTGCCCATAATGAAGAAGGACTCGAGGTTGCTGATGGAAGAAGATTGATTTGTGTGTGTGATGATTGAAATGACAGTGGGTAAAAGGAAAAACATGTGGGTGTTGGTTAAAATATGATGGAACAAAGGTCGTGGATAATGATGATTTTTGGTAGAGATTAGTGGGAGGGCTGAAGAAATTGAATGGTAGACTGTCTATTTTTATTGGCTAACTAGCTGTTTTTAGGTATAATGGGGGCTATTGAGTATGTTGGTTGTGGTCATTGGCCAAGAGAGTAATGGTTGCACATTATTTTTTTCTCTTTAATGATATGTGTAACCATCTATTTATAAGTGAAAAGTTTTTTTGGCTTGAAAGCAAAGTAAACCAAGATCAACAATTGGATTTCAAAAATAAATCTCAACCATTCATTTGCTAACTTGGAGACAAAGCAAAGGAAAATAGATCATTGAATTAAGAGAATGATTGTAGACCATTTGATTAAAAAGATGGGTTTCTTGGTGAGAGGGTTTTCAATTTTCAAATTGGTCCTCTCCTTTCCACAATTACAATTATATCATTAAAAAATTAAATGTATTTTTTAAAATTTTAAATTATTTGAAAAAGACGCTGTAAACGATGCAAATATATCAAAAATATATTTTTGAGTTTTTTGTTGTTTTTTTTTGCTATTTTTAATTTTTTAAAAAAAAAATTTATAAAAAATTAAATAGAAACAAAACTTGTAAAAGATAAAGCAAACAAAACATTAGGGTTGGTCCTCCTTTTCAAATGACAATAATTACTAGCTAAGAATAATTTAACTTGTCCTTTCTGTTGTAGTTTTAATCCTACATTTGCCTTTAATTAATTAGAGAAAGAAAAAAAGAGAGGGAAGGTAATGATTTTCTTAAGGTTTAATTACTACAGTAAATTAAAAAAAAAGTGTGACTAGTCCTGCCAAATTCATAGAAGAAAAAAGGGGAAAAAATATAAACAAAACTGTATAGCTAATGCTTGGGGAGCTCGTATGATATTGTGATAGTAATTATTTTTTAAAATATTTTTTATTTGGAAATATATCGAAATAATATTTTTTTATTTTCTAAAATTTATTTTTGATATTAGCACATTATAATGATTTAAAAACACCAAAAAATTAATCTAAAGAAAAAATTTAAATTTTTACAAAAACACTTTGCAACTGTATAAACAAACAAGTCCTAAGTGTTAAGAGAAATATAAATCATATCTTGTGGCTTCCCCCAAGACCTTGAAGTTAACGACCATGTAAGTCTCTAGTAGCCCTGAGGTTTGTGGCACTCGAACTGGTGATCTTTGAAGAGCAAATTCAGAACCTGATCAGTTGAACTACACCGCTCAATGTTCAACAGTCCTTCTCTTTATTATTTTTATTGTGTCCTGAGACTTCAGAATGCATTTTATCATATTCACCAAAGTTGTTTTTAAAAAATAATATAATTCATATCTTGAAAATGCATTTAAAAATTAAAATTTTTGAGTTAAATTGATTTTTTGATATAATATTAGAACTTTGATAACCAAGTGGTCATGAGTTTAAATGTTTTCATTCATTTAATGAATTATATAAATTATATTTTGAGGTTTCATTAATCAATTTCAGTTTTTGGATTGATATATTTGTTTTTGAGACTAAAGCACATTCACTTAGTGTCACATAATATGATATGAATAATCTTATGATCCAAATAATAGTGTCAACATCCTACATCTATCTTATACATATCCCACATAAGCTCTGCATCACGTCCTGTAGTCGAGCACAAACTGTATTAAAAATATAAAGGTTAATCAAATTATATGCCATTAATTGCAATATGTTTGTGGGGCTAGACAGGATTTTGTTCTGGGAAAATTAACAGGCAGAAAATAGACTTCAATAGACTACAAAAGTATACCGTACGCTGCTGTGACGAGTTTCAGGTTCACCAATTTCAGGCCCCTACCACCAAACCAAAGATCAGCTATTCCAGCCCACAGATATGCATGCCTGTTTACACGTGCCACAAGCAAAAGGTCACACTACGGTATAAATAACTTTTTGACAATGTGTCATGGACGACTCCTTTCAGAGTTTCAGTTCTCTTTTTCAGGTCCCATAATTCTGGTTGGTAGGGTACCGACTGAAACACCTTTCCAGATGGCTTCTGAAGGTTTTACCGCAGATATTAAACTCAATCTGGTCGGTGAATCAATTCGGACATTATTGATATAGTAGTTAGATCAATCTACATAATGTAAAAAACCAACAAAAATAAAAAAATAATCAAACCCGGTTAATCTAGTGAGTCAATCCATAACCTAAACAACACGAGTAAATCTTTTTTTTTATATATATATATATATATTAACTTTAGCAAAAGAAAAGTTAGACAATCAATTTTTTTTATAGCTAATTAATATAATTTATTGTCAATTAAACCAAAATCAACATAATCCTAAATTAACAACAAAAAAAAACTCTAACCCTAACCCCTAACATAATCACAAATTAGGAAAAAAAACATCAAATTAATAGAAGATAAAAATGAATTATACCTGAAATTATTGAAATAAAGGTGTTGTGAGTGGTGGAGGTGGTAATGATATCTATTACCGTGAAGAGAGGGAGGGAAGGAGAGAGAGAGAGGATTTATATCACCGTAGAAAAAGAGAGAGTTGTTGTGTGATAGAGAGAAAGATCGAGAGAGGGAGGGTGGTGTGGGGGAGTGGAAGGAGGAAAGGAGAAATATAGGATAAAAGGAAAGAAAGGGTTCCTAACAATTTGTTTTTATTAACATAAGTGTTTGGGCCAGCTTGTACGCACCTCGACTAATTTCATAGGTTCTGAAGTTAACGATCATGTAAATCTCTAGTAGCCTTGAGGTTTGTGGGACTGGAACTGGTGACCTCTAGAAAGCAAACTTAGAATCTGATCAGATGAGCTACACCGTTCAGAGTTGGTTCTGACAATTTTTTTTTTAGTTTAACGTGGGTGTCCGGGCCAGCTTACGCGCACCTCGACTAATCCCACGGGCCCTGAAGTTAACGACCATGTAAGCCTCCAGTGGCCATCATATGAGCAACCACAGGACTCGAACCTGAGACCACAGAGAGAGCAAACTTCTTGATCCCAAGCTCTTACCGCTGGGCCACCACCTAGATGGTTCTGACAATTTTAATTTGATTGGAAGAGTAGGTCGCACTTGCGTGTCTAGAAGGGTTGTGCATATGTGACTTGCACATCTTAGGGTCGCACAGGTGAGACTTGCGCATATCAATTAACTATATTATTTTTATAAATAAGTTTTTAATGGTGCTATTTTGTTAAAAATAAATTAGCCAGTATGCTATTTTTCAAAAACAACTCAGCTTTTACTTCACTCACACAAAAAGGCTTCCCTTCAACCGGAAAAGAAAAGCAAATTGGCTACTCACGGTTGGTTCTTCTTTTTCTTGTTTTATGGATGAGGCTCCTCACGGTTACACTGGCTCTGCATTTAAGAACATAAGTCGGGTTTACTCTACATCTGCCTTCAAGTTCTACACAGCTTTCTACTTAAATATGGTCTCAGCATTTGGAAGCTACCACACTGCATTTAGTAGTGATTGATGGCCTGGTGTTTTTTTTTTTTTTTTTATTATTATTATTATTGAATGGGTCATATGTGTACTTCATTGCACTGTCTAACATATGTACTCCAAGTTATAGTGCAAGATCTTCCCTAATATTCATCAGCATAACTTGAGAGACAAAGTTGGAATTGTCGAGCAAGAAAAAGGTGAAAAAATATTGGTATTTGTCTCTTTCGTGGATGAAAAAGATATTTGTCTCTGACGCCTTGTTCCCGTGAATGGATTGATGCTTGCCCTTGCCATTTCTATCAGCTAGATCCCCATTTTTTAATTGCACAAGAATATGCATTAAATTGAAGGCTTGCCATTAAAGAGTATTCTTTACTTTTATATGGCTCAATTCACATATTCATGTTTTTCATCGCATCACATTAATTTACCCTTCCCCAATTACCATTTCTCTTTGGTTCCCTCTCTCTAGATTCATGTATATATTTGTTTTTCCTTTTGGAGCTTCAAGCACTGATTTTTTTTTTCTTTTTTTGTGCTGGAACGTATTTTGGGTGTGTTTTAAACATGTATTTAGTTTGAAAATACATTAAATTACATGTTTCAAACATATAATTTTAATATATATTTAAGTGAAAAACACTTAAAAATCATTATGTACTGTAATACTAACACACTTCACGGGTGTTCATTCTCTACCTTTTCTTTTCTTTTTGTTCTTTTTAACATGGAAATCTATATACCTCAAGAAACTCTCACTACTGGGCCTTCACTTGTGCATGTATTTCTTCACTGTCCTAAGCTGCCTGCATATACAACAATCATGCCTTCTCTTTCTTCTTCTTCTTCCACTTGCACTTTCTTGCTTAGTTTCTTATGTGCTCTAACCGCCTCAAATTGTGCAGCCAAAGAAATCAGCAGTACTAGCAGCCCACGCCAATTATCTGTTGATTACTATGCAAAAACATGCCCTCAACTAGAGCTACTTGTTGGTTCAGTCACTTCCCAGCAGTTCAAAGAAGCACCAGTTTCTGGGCCAGCCACCATTCGCCTATTCTTCCATGACTGCTTTGTACAAGTAAACTTAATTCCATTTTCTGCATTATCCTTACCATGCATGCTATATGTTTTAGCTTATTATTTCGGCACATTTTTTGTAGCATGCACTGCCACCCATCGTGCGTTTTAGCTGATTATAATATTTATTGATTGATAAATTACCTTCTTACTTAAACCTGATGTGTGGTTATATTGAAGGGCTGTGATGCATCAATATTGATATCAACAACGCCTGGAAGTAAAGTGTTGGCAGAGAAGGATGCAGAGGACAATCAGGAGTTAAGGGTAGAGGGATTTCAGACTATAAGCAAGGCCAAGGCCTTGGTGGAGAGCAAGTGCCCTGGTGTTGTTTCTAGTGCAGATATTCTTGCGATTGCAGCCAGAGATTATGTCCACCTTGTATGTCCCTCATTTTCCTTCTTGAATATCATACTAATTATGCCCTT
>Ga0307515_10007969_pt1 | contig 20792 bp, 13 predicted proteins | sample 17_EM_MG_FD_194513 | JGI IMG/M metagenome (GOLD analysis project Ga0307515, IMG submission 194513) | Populus trichocarpa ectomycorrhiza microbial communities from riparian zone in the Pacific Northwest, United States - 17_EM | ecosystem: Host-associated > Plants > Roots > Unclassified | place...
ACATTGAACAAGTGAGCGTATAAAAGTACATATTATTTTATTTTTGAAAACTAACAAATTAAAAATACAGGAAGTAAGATGACTCAATCGACGATGCCATAGATCAGCAGTGACAGAGATGCAAGGAGACCAATAAGTTTGAGGAATGGTGGTGGTAGAGGACTCAAAGAGAACATAGAGACCATCATTGCTCTGACCGGAAAGGAGCACTGCTTTGGTGGTGAGATCCTTTACACAAAGCATAGAGACGTGAAATTCAAAATAAACATTATTATCACGATAAAATTTCTGAAAAGATAGCAATGGTTTGGTAAAGTGAGGAACATAGAGAATGTTAGATAATGTAAAGGTGCGTTTAGGGGAACGTAACATGGTATGTCCAATATGAGATATGGATAGACCCTTACCGTCACCAACATGCAAATGATCATTACCAAGATAGGGTGCAGAATAGGACAGAGTCGCAAGATCAGGCGTAATGTGTTGGTTCACACCGGTGTTTGGGAACCAAGTAGGGGCAGAAACCGGACGAACAATAAGATGGGCAGAAAGCTGGTGATCACTGCTGCGAAACTGAGCATATTGTGGTGATGTGTGGCCGAAGAAGAAGCATAGCTGACACTTGATGTTCTGCTCAAAAGACCAGTGAGGAGGCCACTGCCCACCAGCAGCAGGCCGTTTAGGCTCCTGCCAATGACTTTACTTCCAGTTCATGAGAGTAGAGGAATGAGAGCCACAGAAATCAGACCTGTTATGACTGATGTACCTGTTGCTGTTAGAGCACCACCTACCGTTGGAACGACCTCTGTTACAGCTAAAATTAGAGTTATGCTGCTGCTGGGCAAGATGAGCAGAGGGTAGCAGAGATGGTGTGGGCAGCAGAGGTGGATTTACAGCCAAGGAGGGAAGAGAAGACGTATGCAAATACTCATGAGTAAGAAGAAGGTTGTGAAGGTCCACGTATGATAGTGGTTCTGTCTTGGTCATGAGACTAGTTACCAAGTCTTTAAACGCACCACGAAGACCACGAAATATATAGAGATTGAAGTCTTCAAGAGAGAGGGGCCGACCAATAGCAGCTAATTCATCAAATAATGACTTGGCGTGCTGCATGTATGTAGTAACCGAAGCATCTCCTTGCTGGAGATCTTGAAAAGACCCATGGAGTTGCATAATGCGAGAAGTCGACGGAGAAATGAGCATTTTCTCAAGAGTGCGCCAAACACAAGAAGAAGTCTGACAATCTACCACAAGATGCAGGACATTCATGGAAAGAGAGGAGAGTAACGTGCTTAAAATAAGCTGATCTTGTTGCTTCCAACGGAGAAAAGAGGGTTTGATTGTCGAAGAAGAACCATCACAACAGTTAGAAACATGAGAGGGAGGACACGACACTAAGCCATCGACAAAGTGGAAAACACCTTGACCAAGAAGATAGGGCTTTATCTGCATTCGCCAATAGAGATAGTTGGTGGTCGTAAGCTTCAATGAGACCACTTGATGAGTGTTGGACAAAGCAACGATAGAAGGAGTTGTTGTCCCCATGATATGAAGAGGGACGACAGAAACATGGGAGAAGGAACCATGGTTCTGCTCTAAAGGTTAGGGTTGCTGCTGGTGGGAGAAGGAACCAGCAACAACAGCTTCTGATGGGCTGGCTGGCTAGGCTGCACCACTGGTTTGGTGGGGGGAAAAGGCGGCAGCAGCAGTAAAGTCCATTTAGGAGATGGAGAGAGGAGGTAGGCTGTAAGGGGGAGAGGAAGAGAAGAGTTTTGACAGCAGAAGGCTCTGATACTAAGTTGAGAATAATTGAAAGGCTTAACCTATTGGTTAGCCAACCTTTTCTATATATATATGTAGGGCAATATACAATATTAATGGTGAGGCTACAACACAAAAGTATGACTATGATATTTTTATATAGTATACCTACAACATTTCCTATATAGATACATTAATATTCACGATTGATCTTAGTTTCCCTTTATAATTTATATATAAACAATTATTATTTTTTATCTGCTTGACATACATATATTTATTTTTTATATAAACAATAATATGTGTGTGTGTTTCATAAAATCTATAGATTAAAAATATTAAGTTGGAGTTAAGTATTTGTATTTTTTTTGTACAATGAAAATTTTGCTTTGAAACCAGATAAATACGAAAATAGTTTTGATGCATGTTAAAACAACTTAAGAAAACATCAATAATAAAAGAACATAGAAATGGTTGATTTCACACCATATTATTGAATATTTTTTTTTTTATCTAATATAGTTTATCTCTTTAAGAGATTTATAACTTCTTAAATATGCTAGAAATTGACATATACAAGGAAGAAAAACCATAATCCTAAAAGAAATAGGAAAGTCAAAAGCAAAATTTTAAATTAAGCTAAAGGTTAAAAAAAATATAAGAAAAATAACAAAATTGACTCAAACATCATTTTATAAGTCTAATTTGAGGATCTTCTAGAGTACAACTAGCTAGTTACAAACAAGTACCCTTCCCCCGAACAAAGTCTATCAAATCATTTGGTAAAATTCGAGTTTAATCCAGCGGTTAAATTGAAAATCTTGGGATTGACTTATTTTGTTAGGTTCTTCGTTTGGCACAAACAGATCTCTACTTGAATTTAGTTTTGTTTCACTAATTCATAAAATAAGTATACTAGACTTTCTACATAATCCACTAGAGATAAATCCATATCTGACTGTTCAAAACTATCATATCATACATATTTGCCTCCATCAATTTTGAGCAATATATTTAAAACCACTTAAATTGAATTTAATTTAAAAATTTTAATGAAATTTGAAAATATTTTAGATATCAATAATTGGATATTAAATGAAATTCAATATCTAAAATTAATATAAAAATATATCAAAGACTAACTCATTTGATTTATTACACTAAAAAAAACTAATATTAAAACTAGGTTTTATAAAATACTTATCTATACATTATTTTATTTTAGAGATTTTTAAAAGAATAATACGAAGGTAAACCTACGTCAGCTTTGAAGTGTTTACTGTTTTGATCACAATAATTTTTTTATATATATAAGGGTGGTTTTGGTAATTATATATAGTTTTACTCACATAAAAGTTTAAATAAAAATCGGTAGCAATTTTGGCGATGCCAATAAAACCCCAACATCGATCGAAACCATCTTCAAAACACAGAGTTGTCAAGCAGCAATGGCGTATATCACCGCCAGGCGTAACTTAGCAACGCTCCTAACCCGAGCTCTCTCTTCTTCCTCTTCACGCACTCGCTTCTCTCCTGCTCTCTTCAACAAAATCCAAACCTCACTTATCCCGGACTCAGTCAAAACCCTGACCCGATCCAAAACAACCGGGTCGGGCTACTCTCCATTAAACGACCCGTCACCAAACTGGACAAATCGGCCGCCAAAAGAAACGATTCTTCTCGATGGCTGTGATTATAATCATTGGCTTATTGTTATGGAGTTTCCAAATGACCCCAAACCCACAGAAGAAGAAATGATTAACGCTTATGTCAAAACCCTTTCTTCTGTTTTGGGCAGGTAATGCTTCTTCTTCTTCTTCTTCTTCTTCTTGTAAAGGAAACTTTTTTTTTTGTTTATGGGTGTTTTTTGATAGTGAGGAGGAAGCAAAGAAGAGTATTTATTCCGTTTCTACGACGACGTATACTGGGTTTGGTGCTTTGATATCTGAAGAGCTTTCTTATAAAGTTAAAGGTATTGTTTTTCTTTTATGAATTTGGGTTTTTGATTCATAGGGTTTAAGGTTTTTCTTTTAAATGAAAATGGGTTTTTGATTAATAGGGTTTAAGGGTTTTTTTTAAGAAAAAGAAAAGTTTAGCTATGGGTTTTTGAAGGAATTGGCTCTAATTTGCCTTGTGGTAATTTTGTTTATCTGGTTGAATAGCGTTGCCTGGAGTGCTTTGGGTTTTGCCAGACTCGTATCTTGATGTTCCTAACAAAGATTATGGAGGTGGGTTTTTTTAAAAATGATGGGAAGTTAAGTTTTTCTCCTTTTTTTTATGGTTGTTGTGAATTATGATGGATTATTTTTTTTGTTGATCTTGTTGGTGTTGTGTTATTAGGGGATTTGTACGAGGATGGGAAGGTCATCCATAGGCCCCAATATAGGTACAATGAAAGGCAGCAGCAGACTAGGAACAGGCCTCGACCTCGGTATGATAGGCGCCGTGAAACAATGCAGGTTGAGAGGAGAGAAACAGTGCAAAGACAGAATTGGAGCCAAGATCCGAGACCACCTGTAAAGCAACCCGCATCGGATAATGTCCAGAATTCCACCCAGGGTGGTGGAGGAGAGTTCTCTATGAATCAAGGGCAGTTTAACCAGAGCACGTAGTAAGAATTTATAATGTTCATAGCTCAAGAATTCACTGTGTGGTTCCAAAACTTAGGATTTTACGCAAGGTTGATGTCCCTTTTTTGTATTTGGTGTGGAATGACATGGGTCTTGCACTATCTATAATTGATAAATTTATGCATTTTGTCTAGAATCTTTTCTTTTTGGAGAAAGGAAATGAGTGTATGCTTCATGGGTGCTTTCTTGTGAACATTTAAAATATCTAGACTGCGAGATGGTTCAGACTCATGTTTTCTTGGTCATATCTGTCTTCTCTTTGAACTTATCTTTTCTTCTGTCTTCTTCCCTATTGCCATGGTTAATCTTTGCATTTAAGTTTGCTGGTGTTGAAGTAAAGTTCTGCAATCTAAGAAGAATGCATGTGTGTTTGCTGGTGTTGGAGTAGAGTGTTGCAATAAGAGATATGGCTGAGTTCTTGTTACTTGTACTTTCTTTTAACCTATTCAGAGTTGTCATTGGTAATTTGAGGGGCGCTTGATTACTGTGTTGAGACTGAAAAGACAGAGACGGTGACTGAAATTCACTCTAAAATTATTCGAGAAACATCTATTTTATCTTGGTTTTTGTCCCTCCAACTAAGTATGTTTTTGTTGCTTATGTATCTTTAGTCTTGGACAGGACACTAATCAAACACAGCATTGGTGTTGTAGAATTAGGATGTTAATCATGTTATTCATTGGTGAGTGTTCATCCAAAATGCAATTGAATATATACTCTTCAAATTTTGAATGTCGCTCACCTGGATTCCATGGTGTAATCTCTAATTTTTCTAGGCCGGATCTAAAACAGGAGTTCACTGAATTGCTTAACATGATTATATGTGATCTTACCAGTGATATAATTGGTTTGGATCTTTGTGTGTTAATTTGTAACATTTTCAGGGTATTTGTACGAGTATTTACGGTGTTCAAGTACCGGCCTCCTTATGGCGTCTCGGCATTGTGTTAAAAAAAACAGGTCTGTGGTGCTCAAGTAGCGTGAATGTGCTGAAAGTTGAAAGAAAAGACTTCAATGAGTATAATTCCATTACTGGTGTCAAGGATGCAAAGCCATCCCTGAACAGTGTTAGTATTGATTTTTGGGCGAATCTAGTGGGTTATTTTTTGCTATATTATTCAAATTCAATGGTAGTGAGGGGCATGTTTGTTTATAATATATATATAGAATTCAAACCTCGTGGAAAAATTGACAGTATGAAACAAAATTTTTGTATAATGGTAAAAAAGTTCATTCTAATTTTATATAGTATTTTTACGAAAATATTCAAGATTAAATAGAGACAATAAACAATTCTCATTAAGGCAATTGTGAAACAAATTCTTGACACGTTATAGAAAATCACCTATTAGAGAACTTTGGAAGGTCAGATAGTTAAGATAATGATTTTTGCGCATGTCTCAATTAAAACTTATTTTTTTTTTAAACACATAAACCCAAAAAATAATATATTAATTATGGTTTGTGTATTTATATATTAATTGAGACTACATTCCTCAACACATTGACATAAAATGATATATTAGAATTCTAGTTCTAGGTCTAAAATTAGATAGGTTTTTCGCGCTTCACCGGGTATAGATATTCCATTGATTGATAAGTAATATCAGGAATCATGACAAAATAGGGATAACTTGCATAAATGCAGATAAGTAATATCAGGAATCTCGACAAAGAAATTATTTGTCCACTAATTTGTATGCATGAATGCCTTGTGCTGATGGTGAAATACTAGATACAAATGGATCAAATAAGCATGTTCGTCTCCTCTAAAATATGTTGATCTGGAGTATATGACTGCTCATCTGGTGGTAATGCCAACTTGTGAAAAAAATGTCATGACATATGAAAAATTCAATGTTTTCAATCTACAAGTAGGTCCAAAACTTGAAAATTCGTATCTTAATGTCACTAAAACCTTGTAATCTTCTATTCAAAACTTGAGCCTGTGAAGAAGATATTATGATCTGGGTCAGACATCATCAAGGACCAATAACATAGGATCTGGTCCTATCTGTTCGAACAATCATTCCAAAGGTTGGGTGCATCTTCTTCACTTTAAGACTCAAGTGTAATATGCAATTGTTATGATAGAATAGTTTGTTCACAGTGACCAATCTGGGACAGTGATGGAGAAGATATTGCTCTTGAGTTTCTCTGAAAAGTCATAGAAAAGAAGGTAAGATACAGTTGATATTTTTTAGATTTTTTGTGCCGTATAATTTGGGAATTGCTTCATTACTCTGCTAAAGACGTTCAAGTGATGAATTCTGCATGAGAATCTTGAACCATTACATTAATTTATTTCAATCAATAACAGCTGAACAATTAATTTTGCTAAAACAGCAAGTATGTATGCGTGCTTGCAATTCAACATGACAAAATCATCCATTTTCCTTTCTAGAAGAACGAGAGAATGCTCATGAAGCTCAATACAGATACGTGGCAAATCAGAAAAACGAAGGAGAAGACAACAACAATTATCCTTTGATGCTAACAGATGTCAGACAGTAAATGTATCTGGGCAATTACCGTGAATAATAAAAAGCATAATGAAACTCTTTTAGGCACTAAATGTCAATTTAATTCAAATTTCCTACTCTATTAGCAAGATTATTGCCTACGATGATCATAGCACATGTACATTAGATGCACTAACTAATTAAAACACTCTCTTACCAATAATAAGGGATAAAAAAAAATAACATAAGTAAGAGAAACCAAAGGCTTAATAGAAATATACCTCTGCTGTAATTCAATCTATTCCTCCTAGCAAGCTTAGCCCAAGTAAACCTAAAAAAAATTAATAGGGTTGCACCCTATAGACATGAATAGTAGAAAACCTATAGAGGACAATGATGAAAGAAGATAGAAAATGCTTAGGTCAAAATTAAACTAACCAGTTGAGAATCAATAACATTGAGATTAAGACAACGATAGGAAACCACTTAGATAAACAAAGCAACAACAAAAAATAGAGGTAAAAGCACCAGAAGGAAAACACGTAAAAGCCATGATAAACTTTGGGAGAAGCAACAATAGATACAAATAAAAAAAATAAAAATAAAGCATGTTTTTAGTTATTTCTAATCAGAATACCTAACCGAATAATTAATATAATTGGATTTGTGATAATAGGTGATTCTGAGCAATCAAGTATGAGTTTGCCATAAATAAATAATGATCTACTCTAAACAGATTATATGGATGGCTTAGCAGATGCATTTATAAACTAATGGGACAAATCAAGGCCTTAGAGAAGGTCTTGTTATGCCAGACTATAATAATAACTTAAAAAAACTATAATTTTTGTTCTGACTGTTGAATCACGCTTAGATTTTTATAAGAGTTTCTGAAAGTTGTTTTCCCTATAGTAGTCACTACATTGCTACACAGACCGTTAGATCTTTAGATATCAAAAATCTCGTCGAGCCCCCTTGGTTTTGGTAGTTTTTCTAATTTTCCTTCTTATTTTTAGATTTCTTGCTTTATTTTGGATTTTATGCTTCTTTTCTTTATTATTTTGGGTTTTTTTTTCTAGTTGAGATATGGTTTCTAACCTAATTAAGGCTTTGTAAACTTCTTAAGGAGGTAGACTTCATTATCATTATTTTAGATAGAATAAACTTATGAATTTGGAGCTCATATTTACAACTCCTTTTGCCCATTAAAATATTTTGTGTTCTTTATGTAATTGTTGTCTTTAGCTTCCACCTGTACCAAGTGCTATCAGAGTCCAACAATCCCAGATTTATTGTGTGATGTGTGCTGTAATCCCGTGAAAGAGAATTTGTTTGCTAGTAATGTGCACTAACAAACCATTGTGGGAAAAGGTCATGGAGTAGAGTGTGGCCAAGAAGGGGATGAGGAACCCCCATTCGAGTAAGGAACATCTAGGAGCTTGTCATTAAAGATATGTGAAGGCAGATCATATAATTAACCCGTACGCTAAAGGAAAGGGACCTACAAGGTTAAAAAGAGCATGACCAGGACTAGAAGAGTGACCAAGGGTCCCCGGCTAGTACTGAAAATTAAAGGTGAATTCGGAGGAGACAATCCTTGAGCAAGAAGAGAACAAATCTAAGGGTTTTGGCTTTTGTGTCAAAATTCCTAAGTTTTAAAGAACTCAGACAAAAGAATTTATATACTGGTTGAATGAGATTGAGAGAATTCTCTTAGTATAAGCAAGTGCCTAAACAAACACGAGTTAAGTTGATGGCAATCATATTAAAAGGCAAGACATATGTTTAGTGGGAGCAGTTGAAGAAGACATGAGAGAGACAAGGAAAAGCTAGAATCAATGACTGGGACAAGATGAAAAAGAAGATGAGGGAGCACTTTTTTCCTTTTGGTTACTCCCAAACTCTATATTAGAGGATCTACACGCTAAAACAAGAAGGTAAATCTGTCAACGACTATAGTGATGAGTTCTACCGACTAGTTTCTAGAAATGATCTGCCAAAAACAGAAGAGTAGCTAGTGGCAAGATATTTTAGTGGTCTACGTCAATCTATTCAAGATGTACTGTGTCTTCAGGCCTATTGGACAGCTTTGAAAGTGTATAAAAGAGCTCTAATGGTGGAGAAACAGTAGGCTACTAGAACTGTTAGCAAAAGGTTTAGGGGTGAGCAGAATTATAGACGACGCAGTAGTGATTTAAGGTAGACCACCAACTACACTAGGCCGAATCCATAAAATTAACGGGCAATAGGGCAAGGTAACAATAACACTTAAAGAGGGATGAATTAGGTGTTTAACTAATAATAATAAATATTGCAATTAACTCAATTAAACACAATTAAATAAAAATGTAACATCCCTCGTACTGAAACCAATGCATCAACTATAAAAAAAAACATGGAATTTTTTTTTTCTCTTTATTGAACTCATACACAGTTTATTGAAATTTCTACTAAAATTTTGGTAGAGTTTCCCCTATGCCGGAAGGTCTCAAGTTATCGACAAATCATTTGTACACATCCTGTATTCATTGTTCATACACAATCCAATCATTCCAAGTCTCAAACTATAGACTTTTAAGATAAAATTCACACAATTATCAAGTTCTAAAAATGAGAAGAATCCTATGATTTAAGAGGTAACTATTAATTAACCATCGTAATTGTATTCATATGTTAGCATAATAAAGATTTTAAATTTCAATTTACTACTTACAGTTTTAACAAAAATAACACTACATAACTTTATACATACAATTTAGGAATATTATTATATACAACCCGAAGGGAAAAATTCTTCCATCTTCCTATTAACTTAAGTGACTATACAAAGGGATCACCCAAGCATCAACTAAGGGTTACGTTGTTGAGATGAACCTGCATAGTAATTTGCATAAACATAATTAAATTAATTAAGATAATCTAGTATATTTTTCATTTCACTAACAATTTGCTTTTTAATTCTTTTATTTATCAATTTCTATAGTTTCCCATCTGCCAGCACACTCATCTTGTCCAATAATAATTAATTCTATTGATCGCCCTTCCAGTTCCAAACCAGGACACTGGTCCATTCATCAGCCCATTCACAGGGCACTAGTTCCAAACCAGGACACTAGTCCATTCACCATTCAAACATTACATATAAATACAAAAATTTGAACTACATCTTATCAAGGACTAAGTTAAAGAATTACACAAGACTTTAAATTAGAAATCAAAGTGTCAGACACCTACATGAAAACTGTGCTCTGCTAGTCGTCCCCTATTCTCGTTTATTTTCCACAATTTCACCTATACCAATAGCTACACTAATTTAAATTTCAAGTATTGACCATACATACACAAATATACAAACTACTTTCATAATTCAACATTTTGTAATTCAAAAACAATTCCAAACAGAAGTTACCAATTTACAAGTTTTAGGTGGCTCAACATAACGGATTGTCCAACTATTACTATCTAGAAATTGAATTGTTACTGTCTGACCTCTCCTCAGATTTTTAACTATATATGGAGTTATAGAACTCCATTTCAAGCGAGATTGGTCTAGTTGGAAAGCTAAGACACGAGGCTACAAGTTCTATATAGAAAGGATAACCCAGTTCTACCCCCAAGACAGTCAAAATTGCTCATCAACGAATGTTGGACTGTTACTGTCCAACTGTTACTGTTTAAAAAATTGAATTATTGCTGTCTAATCTCTGCTAAGATTTTTAACTATATCTGGAGTTATAGAACTTTATTTCAAGCGAGATTGATCTCGTTGGAAAGCTAATACACGAGGCTACAAGTTCTATATAGGAAGGATAACCCAGTTCTACCCCTAAGACATTCAAAATTGCTCATCAATGAACGTTGGATTGTTATTGTCCAACCGTTACTGTCTAAAAAATTAAACTATTACTGTATGAACACTATTTAGTATTTTGAGTATAACCGGAGCTACAGAGCTTGGTTTTATGCATGGTTTGTTTCTTTGAAACACTATAACATAGGTCTACAACTTTCATGAAGACAAGTATCTCAAAATTTGTAATCTTAGGGTCCAAATCTTAACAGAGAAGTTGAGAGACAACCTGTACAGTTTTGATTTCTAAGTTCAACAAGTATAAATTGGCTTCCCATGCATTTTTTTTTTCCATCATTTCATCCACCTATCATTATTTAGCAAACTTCTTAAACCTATACTAAGGCATTCAAAAATCTCAATTTTTCAAGAAAAACACAAACAAATTCAAGTGACTTAATAAGAGAGCTTGTTATCTTTTATTACAAATCAATGAGTCAAGAGATTAAGAACAACCCTTTTTCCTCTTCTCTTTCCTTCCTTCTTCTAACCCTTCCCTTCCCACTAGTAAATTTTTTTCTAAGTTTTCTTCCTAAATCTTACATGAAACATTCTTAGTTCAGTTACTCTCACTTTCCTTTAGAATCAAAGGATAAATTTACAAGGTTTCCTCTCAATTTTTCTTTTCTCATCTTTCTTCCTCTCCTTGGCCGGCCATTTCTCTAGGGATTTCTAGAGATTTCTTGTTATTTATAATTATGTTCTTTCCTTATTTGTATTTTGCCCCCCATATTTACTTCTATTTTCACATTGACCCTACCATTTCTTTTATCAATCCATAGACCTCCACTACTTCTCTTTCTCTTTACTACCTCCTTACTCCTTTATTATTGTTTTCAATTTCACCCCTCTCATTAAATAATTTCTCTATTAACCTAATTTATTTGTTCAATTTAATCATTTCTCCACATCCTTTGTATTTTATTTTATTTTACTAAATCAAGATGAGATTATTATATTTGAGAGTTTACAAAAAATATAATTAAAGTGCTTAAAGTAAAGAATATAGGGATAGAAATTGTAAACTCGGTTTTTAACATGGTTCGGCAAGCCTGTATCCATATCTTAAGCACCAAATCGGTCTTGAGTACTGTATTCTTTACCAATCCAAGCCAAAGATTACAATGTTCTTAATGAATCCTCATTAAGCTCTTTTTCACCACTTAAAGAAAATATCTTCTTTAAAAAATTTTACCTCGGTGATGTACCTCACAAATGACAAAGTTTTTCACTTTAACTCTTGAAATATTATAATTTGTTTGAAATGTAACAACTCTCTCGAAGAGTAAATAATATAATTAAAGCTTATATCTCTATAGCTCACTCAATAGCACTTAGGATGTATGAAGGTATTTAAGTGTAGTGAGAGTAAGAGTGAAAATTTATACTCTTATGCAAGAATATAAAGGTTTTAACGCACATATAGGACTATGATTTAGGATTGATGATTTGAGGTTTTTTCTCTTAAAATAGCTTTTATATGATATATATATATATATATATATATATATATATATATATATATTAAATTTATATATTTAATTCTGCAATTAGACAAGCTATATATATGTGTTTCTAGCAAAAACTAGTCGCTTTATAGTTGTTACTGTTTCTCTGACAGAAAAAATGGTTGATCCGTTCAGATTAGTCAACCTAATCAATCGACTGGTTCCTGCAGATTCACGGGTGTTCATCCCTGATGAACAAGTGGTCGACCATTTCACTTGGTATGCCCAAGCGATCGACTGGTTCAACTTAAAATCTAGTTTTAGCAGTTTATGCTTGGTGAATCTTAAATCGACTAAATACATATCAATCTTATAATGTATGCAATGTAAAGTGTGTAAATTTATTTTAATTTGTGCTATCAGATTAGATATAAAGATTTATACAATTTGCAATAAAATGAATTCTTAAAAACTAAGTCTCCACTTACTTTGCATCTTGGACTTGTAATTGATTTCTTCATTTAATTCTTCATGCTTTTTTATGATCTTCATATAAATTTATTTAAACTTATTCTCAATCAAGCAAATTATTAGCCCAATTTCATTTAATTGTTATCATTAAAATACATAAAATATTAATATGTGACCTAAAGGTCAACAATTTCCCTTTTTTTATGATAACAATTAATGTATATATATAGATATAAAAATATTAATCTCCCCTAATATTTTGCAATAGTCTCTTGAATACTTCAATTAAAAAACAATCTATAAATATAAATTCATCTTCCCCTTAATCATGTAATCATGTTTTAGGGTATAACAATCATAAAGAAATAAGACATAAAACCATTGGATAATGTTCAAACAATAATATTAATTACAATAAGGAAATAAAACTACTACAAACATAGAATAAAAAAAATAAAAAAGGTGAAAACATTAAATGATTGTGGTACAATCGTCTAGGGTAGTGGATAGAGAGAGAGAGAGTAAACTAGTCATCATATCCTTGATATTGCGCACATCCTCTCGAATATGATGCACTTCACCCTTTTTATGCTTTAGCCAACCTTCTATCATTGATCTCCAAAAGCTTGTACCAACATCTTCAGAGGAGGAAGCTCTAAGTGGTGTCACAAGTATATCAACAAACTTATAATCACCACTGATATGTTGTTCTTCTTCCTCATCATGTGTTTTCTCATCATGATCTTCAACTTGGTTTTTGAGAACCTAAACACCTTCCTCATTTAATACAAATTTTATCTTGGTAAGGGTTCTATGATCTATCTTTAAATATTTAGAATACAGTGTTCTATCTGTATGCATTAACTCAATATCAAAGTATCCAAAAATTGTAGATAGACATTAACCATAAGGTAAGGACTTTTATTTTTAGTCGTTTGTCATAATCAAGTTTTTTTATCATTATGTATGGCAAATTAATAGGCCTTCTCATAATCATACGATCAATAAAGCACAAGTCCATGAAGGTAAACTCATCACAATGCCTATTTTTTAGCAAGATATTTTGTGTTGTGATCCTATATAGCAATCTAGGTCTTAACATCAAGTCTTGACTTTTGGTTTTTGCAACTAATGCAAAATCATATCTATCAGTATGCATTATCATGATATTATCATACACAAATCCCTCAATGGTAGGAATAATCCTCATCTTAAAGACATGAGGCCCTTAATTGCTAATACTCAAAATATTTGCTAACATAGCACAATTAAACTCTATTGATTTAAATTGAAGGTTACTTATAATTCTAGGCTATATGGTTATTCTCATATTAGCATAGAACATCCTAATAAGAGTAGGGTATGTGGGTTTTTTCATGTTATAAGTGCTACTCCAACCCATTTCATCAACCAATGTATTTGTCTCAAAAGCATTTACATCGCCTCTTATTCCTCTGTCAATTACAATAACTCTATTTAAGAAATTGTTCATATACCTTTCAATGTTATCACTTGGAATGAGGATCATGCCCTTTTGCTCCTTAATTCACTTGTTCCAGTACGCTTCTTAGGTGTCATTGAGCTTTAAACTTAAAGAAAATTACTTCAAAAGATTGGGTTTTGGTGGGATTTGAGAGATTTTTTTGAGATGGTTTCAGGTTAGGGTTTGAGAAATTTATTTAGGGGTTTTTCTTCTTTGCTAGAAAAATACAACAATATATATATTGTCGTGTAACCGGTCAGCCAATTACCTAAAATTAGTTAAACTGGTTGACCTGTATAACTCAACCTTAAAATTTCTCAAATTTCTCTTTTAATCCTTCTTAAACATTCAAAAAGGGTCTTTTTGATATAAAATTATTGTCCAAAACACAAAGAAATAAGGGGATCAAAACCTGAAAAATTTAGCAGTAGTGAAATTGTTTGTCCTCTTTCCTAACCGGTTGGCCAATTGTTTCATATGTATAAATCAATCGATCAGTTCACACAAAAACCATATTTTTCCTGTTTTGATCAAATCAAATATTTTATGAGATTAACATGTACCATTTTATCCACCTTGTTGTCTTAAATCTAAACCTAGTTGAAACATCAAAAAGTTATTGTTTATCCAATAGCTAACCCTCAAACTTATTGCCTCAAAATCTATACCTAGTTGAAACCTCAAAAAGTTATTGTTCATCTAATAGCTAACCCTTTGTTTTTTTATTTCAATAGGTCGACTAGTTGAAATGGTATGATGAATCGGTTGATCGATTCGTCCCATATTTGTACTGTCAGGGAATTTTGTAGCATAACATATTTATCATACAAATAGAAGGTATAAATTTCATCACTTAAACATATCTGACTTATTTCCAATAATGTATACACATAAAGATAAAACCTCAAATATCATTAGCATGAATAAAGCTTAAATTCTTTCTTATTTGCAGAAACAATCCTTACCTAAAAGCTTTGTAATAATATTTGCTAATTGGTGTTATGTGCTTACAAACTCAAGTACAATATCATTGTTCATCATGTGGTTCCTTGGAAAATGATGTCTCACTTTAATATGTTTTGTACTTGAGTGTTGTATAGTATTATTAGATAGACTTATTGCACTGGTGTTATCACACTTAATAGGTACATAATCAAAATTAAATCCAACGTCTTCTAAAGTTTGTTTTATTTATAAGATTTGTGCACAACAATTATCATTTGTTATATATTTTATTTCAGTTGTTGATAGGGTTACTAAGTTTTGTTTCTTACTAGCCCAAGATACTAGTGATGATTCTAGAAAGTAACATGTTTCACTAATACTTTTTCTATCAACTTCACTCCAAGCAAAATCAGCTTCCAAAAAGCTAATCAAATCCAACTCAATTCCTTTTGAATATCACAACCCTAAATTAATTGTCCCATGCAAATATCAAAAAAATCATTTTACAACACTAACATGGGATTTTTTAGGACATGCTTGAAAACGTGATTTGTTAGTAGCATTGAATATAATATCATCAACATATATTTGTACAAGTAAGATATCTTTACATTTTCTCTTTATGAAGAAGGTGGTGTTAATTTTGCTAATTTTGAAATTATTTTCAATGAGAAAAGTCTTTAATCTATCATATCAAGTTCTAGGTGCTTGTTTTAAACCATATAAAGCCTTTTTGAGTTTGAAAACATGATTGGGTAAAAAAAAAATTTAAAACCTTGAGGTTGCTCAACATACACCTCTTCCATGATGAAACCATTTAAAAATGCACTTTTAACATCCATTTGAAAATATGTAAAATTAGCATGTTATGCAATAACTAAAAGCATTCCTATTAATTCTAGTCTAGCCACCAGTGTAAAGGTTTCTTCATAATCAATATCTTCTTCTAGATTATAACCTTTGGTAACTAGCCTAGTTTTGTTTCTAATTATGGTCTCATGCTCACCAATTTTTTTTCCTAAACACTCATTTTGTTCTTATAATGGATTAGATTTTAGGTCTAGGGACTAGTTCCCACATATAATAACTTTCAATTTGATTTAGCTTATCTTGCATGGCTAAAATTCAAATTGCATCATTCTCGACTTCTATAAAGGATTTGGGTTCTATATGAGAAACAAAATCACAATGCTCACTAATGTTTCTAAGAGATGCTATATTCTTAGTATCTTCAAAGGGATTACCAATAATTAACTTGAGAGGATGAGAGATTACACACCTTAGCTCATTTGGTGGCACAAACAAATTACTTACCATCAGTTGTTGATTGTTTGTGCTTGGTCTTAGTCAATTTCTTCATTGTTAGCCTTCATAGGGGTCTTATTATTAAGATTAAAATATTGAATACTTTCATTAATGTCATCTAGAATCTTAATAATTTTTTTCATTTTGAGTTTCCTAAAATGCAACATGCATGAATTCATCAAGACAACTTAGAAACATTAGTGAGCATTGTACTTTGTTTCTCAGCAACACCACCACCGACCTCAACTAAGACTACCATGTCACATCCGAAGCTCCACCAGCCAACACCCTTCCCTAGTTTAGGTAATCCCTCTTTCTTTTCTTACCTTAGATTACATGTAGAATGTGAATTCACATTCTACTGCTGACATTTGCAAACAAAAAAGAGAGAAAATGTTGGACCTTTGTTTCAACCCGGCCTATATAGTTGGGCTAGGTCCAACCCATCTCTTAAAAAAAAAAAACTTGTTAGGCCATCTGTCAAAGCAACAAATAGGGTTGGGTCTAGCTTGAGCCCAACCTATCTGCATGAGCTTAAGCCTTGGGCCCCATAGATTAAAGCCATGTAGTTGGGCTAAGTCCAAACCAAAAGCTAAAGGCATGTTTGGTTCGCCCTTTTCCATTTAGTTTTAATTTTTTCTTTATTTGTGTCTAGTAAAAAATACCCTTAAAAATTTCAAATAATTCTAAAATAATTCAAGGACTATTTTGAAATTATTTATGGATCCCTTACGTGTTTTTCCAATAGTTTTTGTCTAATTATGGACTGTAGACTTATACTATAAGATACGGATTCGGTATTAAAAATACCTGATTTTTCTTTGGAATTTCAAAAAACAATTCAAAAAGAAAAAACAATTTTCCTTATTTTAGAAAACACAAAAATATATTTTTTTTCAAAAATTTCATTTAATGTTGGACTGTATACTTATACTATAAGATACGGACCCCATATTAAAAATACTCAATTTTCTCTAAAATTTTAAAAAATCCAAAAAAATTAAAAATTTTCCTCATTTTGAAAACACAAAAAATATGTTTTGTATTTGTACATACAACCAAATTCTAAATAAAATAATGTTATCTTTTAAAAAAACAAAATCATATTTTTTTCATGTTTTAAAAATACAAAAAGGATATCGTAACCAATTTATGATTATCCATTAGGATTTAGTCAAAATATTAAAAATCTCACAACAATTAATTTGTTTAATTAGTTTTCAAGGTATTAGGATTTAGCTATAGACTTTAATATTAGGGTATACCCTTAGATATTAAAGATACAAAATAGAAAATAAATGTAATGTTAAAATTAGAGCCTTAGAATGGTTAGGATTTAACCTGATAAGATAGGTATTTCTTCAAAAATAAAGATCTGCTTTGAACCTTAGATGAGACCAATGAATAGAAATATGACTTAAATTAACAATCAATCAACAATGTAGCTTACATTAGATAAGGTGTACTGGGGGTGATGCGTCTTCCCCTGGCACAACTAATCACTTTACCCAAACTCTTGCAAACCATAGGTTTCCTAGAGACCATGATACTAGGTGGCGACCCCCTCAAATCATAACTATGATTAAACCTAAACATCTTTCATACCAAGAGGCAGCTTTGTCACAACAATGTATATCTTGTAAAGTCATCCACAATTACAAACACATATCTATTACAACTTATGCTTTTAAGTCTAGTTGGTCCAAATAGATCTATGTATAGCAATTCTAAAGGTCTTTTCAGTAGAAATGTGACTTTTGCTCTTAAAAGATGTTTTTACTTGTTTACCCATTTGATAAGCATAACATAACTTTTTCTTTTTGAATGCAATATGAGGGAGACCTTTAACAAGTTCATTTTTTATAAGTTTATAAAGAATGGTCATGCTTATATGACCTAGTCTTCTATGCCAAAGAAAACTATCATTAATACTAGCAACAAGATAACTTTCCTTCCTCATGCATGCATTAATCTTAATCTTATAGACATTTCTTTTTTTTATTACCAACAAAAAGAACTTTATCATTTTCAAGGATTAAGCAACATGCACGGTCAACATATAATTTTGTAGCCTTTATTACACAATTGACTAATTCTTAGGAAATTATGTTTTAAACTATTTACAAGAAATGCCTTTTTTATTAAAGGAGATAACTTACCTCTAATATTGTCAACTCCAATGATCTTTCCTTTTGAGTTGTCTCTAAAGATGACTTTCCCACCATTGATCTTGGTAATGTTTGAGAACAATGAATCATCTAAAGTCATGTGTCTTGAGCAAACACTATTCAAGAACCACTCCATATGTTCCATTGATTCCTACACACACAAAATCAAGATGAATTTTTTGGTACCTATACCTTCTTGGGTCTTTTGTGGTTAGTGGTGGTTTATTTTGGAATCCAAGTCATATTGTAACAACCCGGCTTTTTCAAAGCCAAAAAAACGGTAAATTGTTTTTTGTTCATCACCATATCATTTCTGGAAATTGATAAGCCGATTTCCACTCGTTATCGAGGCACGATCCATATGCAATAACATCAATCAACATTTTATAAGAAGTAGTTCTCACACATACATATAACATCACATTTGCATAATTACAAGTCTACATTATAATATATGTACATAGTCATAAGTTTGCATCCCTACATTAATAATAGTCATTACGAGTTTAAACAAAAGTATTGAATAACAATTATATAGTTATTACATTTTGTTCATATAAAATACATCATGATCTAAAATGCGACTACATGTTCTTTACAAAAATAGGATCTCATGAGATGGGTTTCTAGGCACCTTGTTGGTGTGACATCCTTGCTACAGTATAAATTTTTACAATAATTATAAATAATTAATGATAAGCAAATAAGTAGTTAAAGGAAAACATTATCGTAACTTTCTATTTAAAGCATAACAATCATAGTTCTTTCATATACTTGGTACATATAAAACGTAGTACACATGAACGCATCAATTCTTGGAACCAACTCATAACTTTCAACTTCAACCATCCTCTTAGGACGTCATTAGCCAAAACTAATCATCAATCACAACCCGGTCATCCGTTTCAGATGCCATTAGCCAAAGTTAATCATCTATTCATCCCAGTCATCCACTTAGGATGACATTAGCCAAAGTTAATCATCAATCACAACCTGGCCATCCATTTTGGATGCCGTTAGTCAAAACTAATTATCTATTGATCCCAGTCATCCACTTAGAACGCCATTAGCCGAAGCTAATCATCAATCACAAACCGGTCATCCACTTCAGATGCCATTAACAAAAACTAATCATTTGTTCATCATGGCCATCCACTTCAAATGTCATTAGCTGAAGCTAATCAATTATTCATCTCGGCCATCTGTTTAAGATGCAATTAGCCGAAGCTAATCATCAATCACAAAATAAGCAATTCCTTGACGACTTGGTATTCATACTAATATAATATCATGTCATTCGTAATAAAACATTTCATAAATTAGCATTATGTAAGAGGAAGGTAGAGACCACCTATTTGTTCTTCCCGTGGGGTGTCCTTTCCCGGTCGAAGGTTCGATCTCGGTTGCATTACCTAACATATCAATGATCACAAATCAGCATATTTGCATTCAGTAATTATATAACTCATCACCATATATATTTCAAGAATACACACGTTCACATTTAAGTGTTCTACATATTACACAATCATACCATGAAATCGTTACAAGTATTTAAGTCAATTATGTTATGAAGGTTTGTCGCAGAATTCGGTAGCGAAAGATGGTTCACTGGTGGCAAAAAATTTAGCAGCGAAAACTGATTCGCTATTGACACAAGATTCGACAGAAATCGCCAGCGCACATAGGCTACTGTTGACTTAGAAATCATTGATGAAAACTGAGTTGCTACCGACTTAGAAATCGTCAACACAACACATTTTCGCAGCTAACGCTGAAATCATCAGCACACATGGTTTACGGTTAACACAGAAATCGTTGATGAAAACTGAGTCATTGAAATTGTCAATGCAATACAATTTCACAACTGACGCTGAAATCATCAGCGCATAAAGTTTACAGCTGACGCGTAAATCGTTAATGAAAACCGAGTCACTGCCGACTTAGAAATCGTCAACGCAACACAGTTTTATAGTTAATATTGAAATCGTTAGCGCATATAGTTTACAGCTGACATAGAAATAGTTGACGAAAACTAAGTCGCTGCCAACTTAGAAATCGTTAATGCAACACAGTTTCATAGTTATTGTTGAAGTCATCAGCGCATATAGTTTACAGCTAACGCAGAAATTGTTGACAAAAACTAAGTCGTTGCTAACTCAGAAATCATCAATGCAACACAGTTTCACAACTGACGCTGAAATCGTCAGCGTATATGGTTTACAACTGACACAGAAATCATTGACGAAAACTGAGTCATTACCGACTT
>Ga0307515_10007970_pt1 | contig 20790 bp, 30 predicted proteins | sample 17_EM_MG_FD_194513 | JGI IMG/M metagenome (GOLD analysis project Ga0307515, IMG submission 194513) | Populus trichocarpa ectomycorrhiza microbial communities from riparian zone in the Pacific Northwest, United States - 17_EM | ecosystem: Host-associated > Plants > Roots > Unclassified | place...
CAGCACGGAGACAACACGATTTTCGTACTGAGGTTTCTCAACCGCCCCGTCCTTGTTCTTGGTGGGTATGTTGGAAGGAAGGAGCGCCACCATAAATTGTTCGTTCAGGGCAACCTGCCAAGACTTTAGACAGGACAAGATAGGAGAGAATGTGTGAGCTGACAATCAGTTTGATGACCGAGTAGTTGAAGGTTTCATCCTCCATATCCCTCGTCTGCTCGACCAAGTCAAACAGGTAATCCACAAAAGAGTCCTTAAATATCTCTGTTCAAATATATGAGCGACGACGACGGGATAAACTTGGAACACCTTACTCAGGTCGATGTACGCAAACTTTTGTACTCTGCAGACTTCGTACAGCAAGCGGATGGATAGAGTATGGATTTTGACCTCTATTGGTACGACCGGGCTTCGAGACCAGTAAAGACTGGGGGCGTTAGTGCCAACGTAAGCATCCTGGACTCCAGGATCGGAATCAACCAGCACATTATCGATCAGGAGGAGTATCAGAGGATGCCATCGTTTGTGGGTCCGAAGGGAGTTGGTTTTATTGCGTCCGGAAAAGAGTAGGACGTTGTAGAAGATGAATTGGAGGTGAGGGTCGGTCGCCTGATCATGATTTATCCGGCCTCAGGTCTATTTCTGCACCGGAGCATAATTTGCATACCTTCTGGACCTCGTCTACAATGTTGTCATACATCCTTTCCGAGTGGAAGGCGAATAACTCTGACTGGAGCAAGAGTTCACACGCATGCTCCAGTTGCATTGAGGTTTGAAGGTATTGCTCTGTTGCGTGTTCGGTATAAGGCATTGATAGAGCACTCTGTAGTTATGGAATGGCCGTACCGTGGTAGGATGCACAAAGGGAGGTAAAGCGCTTCAGGGTTGAATCGAGACATGACAAGGACGGATCGGTCGGGAGATGTAGAATGTCCTCAAGCTCTATCGGCCCAGGCTTAGTGAGGAAAAGAAAGAGAAAGAGTGGATACTCACCCGACCAAAATTGTTGTGCATTCTCGATGAGGTAGACAATACCAAATCCGAAATCCGAGTCGTCCATGACGCTGGGTGGAGCGGGAAGAAGCGGCTCGAAATAACCGGGAAGAATTGGGACACCTGAAGACCAGGGGGACACAAGGTATGTTAGCAGACCGACGCCAGCGGGTAGACGGGGTGGGAGGGAGAGCCGGGAAATAAGCGCGGAAAATGCGGCGAGCGGGGAGTGGATGGCGGTTCAGCACTCGGCATTTTCCGACGGAGAAGTTGGCATCACACGTTAACATGGACAGGCTGAGGAAAGACCCACCGCCGGGAATGTCGAGAACGCTCGCCATTGCCACCGGCGCTGGTCTTGGCAGTTCACACTGCACGCAGCGTGATGTTCAACCGAGAGCGAACGTCGAACAGTACTGGGCGGCAAGGGCGTTGAAGGCCGAAACCTCTCTGTCCGCCAGGGATACCCACCAACTAGAAGTCCAACACCTCAGGGATTCTGAAGAAACCAAGAGAACTGTGCGTCTCTGCCACGGATAGTTGCCTTGATGCCCTTCCGACACGTTCGTTATTCACCGCAAGAGAGAGCTGGAAGCTCTGAAACGCGAGAATGAAGCCCGCCACTCGAGGTTAGAAAGGATTGTTGTGAGTCCGTGTTCGCGAATGTTCCTTTTCGCTTGTCACTCTAAAACACTTTTCGCCTTTCCTTACAGCTCTTTCTCGTGGGATGCATCATCCTGCAATCGGGCTTTGTGATTTATTTACTGTCTCATGCCGTCCGAGACAAGCAGCAGCCGAGGCGGAGTCTCGGGCATTTTACGATTCCGATTCTTTCGCCCTTCAGTTCTGTCGTAAGTCTTTGCCCATTTCTCTCTCCGCATGGTACTGATGATGACCATACGCCGCGGCCGGGGACGCAGGTAGAGCAGGAGAGCTCGCTTATTGGGACGAGGACGCTAACCGTTTTAGTCGTCGTGGTGGGCGCCGCAGGATACTTTCTTATTCGTAGCTGGCTCTTGGACTCCAGACGTAAAACATGATGTACATGAGGCGCTTTCGATAAGCATAGTACACGGATCTGCAAAAACACACGCTCTGGGCGTTGCCCGAACCCGGACAGCTGAAAGGTTCTTTGAGCCACTCATCCAGTCTTCTCCTGAACCTTAAAGGAGGTGCATAAGGAGGGGCAACTGGCCCAACTCCAGACGGCTCTTCGCTTCTTCTCTCATCCTCCTCATCCTCCTTCCCTCATCCCCCGTCCCCTAAGACCGATTTCCGTCAGTCCCTGCACCCACCAAATCAGCAGGTCCATCTGTTGGCATCAAACTGCGCTCTTGTGATGACCTCCCGTCAATCTCATCGCGTCTTTGACGCGCCTCTATCTCCGTCGACATCAACTCCCCCCTCGGCTGCGGACCAAGAAACCTCACTCCCCGCCCCAAACAAGACCACCCCGCCTTCGCTCAAATGTCTCAACGACTACATTCAAGAGCACTATGACCGATTCGTCGCACACGAATCCCTCGAGCGCACTCGTCTCACCGCTTCCTTCGCTGAAAAGGAGCGGGGCTACGAAAGACAGATCTCAAGACTAAACGCTGTCCACATTGATATCGCTGGCCTTCTGGCTCGAGAAAAAACAGCCAACGGCGAACTCCACGAAAAACTCGACAACGCGAAAAGCCTCATAACCAGACTCTGCAGGGTCGTCACCGACGCCAACTTTGTCTTCGTCGACCGTAAGCGAGGTCTCCATGAGGTTAAGCAGGAGGAAGGTTCGCAAGAGTGCATAACTGTCTCAGACATAGTTATGTCTCCGAATCCCGCAGTCTCTTCGCTCCTTTCTCAGATAGAGACCGTTGTCACCGAGATGAACGCTCAGAACGGCGCTGGTGTACCTTCACCCGTTGACACTTCGCCTTGTCATTCCATCCTCGAAGCATTGGGCAGGGTCGTGGATTCCCTTTTGGTGACACGGCGCATATTCGCGCTGCTCCAAGAGGACTCGAAGTCCGTTAACGCCGCCCGTGTGGACGCAGAGCGTCAGAATGAATCTCTGCAAGAGAAGATCGCCCTTCTCCAAGAAGAACTCGAGCAAGCTAGGAGCGACAATGAAAGGACCTCAAAGGAGCTCGCTGCAGGTACGCCCGTTGTCTATGTCCTCTTGACCGGAATCTAATGTCTGTTTTCAGCCCGACTTGAGAGGGAAAATCATATCTGCAGACCACCCGCTTTCGCGTACCCGACCCCTGGTGTGTCCACGCTCCACGTCTTGCTGCATCACTTGGGCCTAACCTTCTTACTCCAGCTGTTCAAGGCAATTCCCCTGCCTCTTTGCCTTCTCCACCGCTTGAGAAGCCTGATCCATGCATTCCGGACGGTTAGCCCCCTCGACCATCGAACTGATATCGTAGAACTTACTTCTTTCCAGATGATATCTTGCAGGACGCTTGCAAGATTAGCAGGAAGACAAATCAGACACTCCCGAAGAGTGAACACCCAGAAAGTACACCCTTTCCTCCCCAAACGCCTGCCACAGCGGGATCTTCATCTGCATCGACGTCTGGGACTCGTGAGCGACGGAGAATATCCTTCAGCGATGCAGTCAAGCGAGTGCAGGGGGACTCCGCATCATCCAGTAAGCCATTACTCTTGCCTTGCATGCCGCTCCGCTCATTCGTAACCGTTATTCCAGCTGCGCAGACTGGACCGTCGAAGCCCCCTATCTTTCACAGTGACCAGCAGACCGCGGGACCGTCCATGCTACCACCACCCACTCCTACTCTAGGCATTAAAAGGACCTCGAGTGGTGCTCGTAAGTTGACATGGCAACTTCTCCCCTTGTTTTTTCTGACTTTCGATATAGATGCATGTCAGAATGTCTCTAAAGGACCTCCACCCTCTCTATCAACCCCGGCATCGCTGTTGTCGTCTCCAATATCCGGAAAGACGGGCGACCCCCGTCCCAAGAAGAAACGACGCCTCAACGGCACTCCTGGGACCGCCGCAGCGAACCAGAAACATAAACCCACAAACGAAAACTCTCCGACGGAGGCGAACCCTACCCACACATTTACGTCCACCACGGGTCCTCCTTCCGCTTCACCGTCAAAGCACACTGCGGCGCAGTTCCCCAAAACCAGTGCCTCAGACCTGAAGTCTCTCAAGTTCAACAAGTCACAACCGAGCAACCCACCCTCCACCCCCACGATTGTACCATCTCTCAACACACCGAGACCTATCACGACGCCGACCAAGTCAGATAAGCCATCCCTGAAGCCATTGGATCTCGCAAAGAAATCACCTCAGGAGCGCGCTGCCTTGCGCAAGTCGAAGTAGTCAGGCATTCCACTCCGCTATCACGGAATCTTTTCCCCTCTTTCCCCGTGGTTCTGTATCTGTCTGTTCCATTTATTGTTGTAAGAACGCTTCTCATCTGTTCTCCCTCTTGATGTATAGACTTGTGTATTGTTTTTTGCTTTAAGCTACCCCCCCCAGTCGATATGTATAGTATGTAAACCTTACACCATTCGGCTTGTTCTTCTCTTCCCTGCTTCGTACGTTTTATACGCTCTTCTCTCTGCAGCATTTAAGTTGCTTATCATATATCGTGCTTTACCCACCCTTCACATTCGTAATCGAACGGCAAATACAAGTAATACACCACCTGGCTCGGCCTAATCTCATTAATATATTGCGACAACCCTTCGCCCGCGCCGTGACTCCAGGAATTCCCTCGGACCCTTGGTACGTGATACTCGATTGTGATTTCAGTTGACTCGCTACATACGATACGTACATGAGTTGATATATATATATATGTGCTCTGTGGTGGAATGTGGAGAAGGGATGTAAGTGCGGCGTGTGGGTTGGTTTGTTTCGCTACTTCTACTAAGGAGTTCGGAAATCGGAACATAATATCTACAATACAGTTTGCTGCGAGAGAGGAGAGAGAGAAAGGAGGGATGTCGACGGAAAGACCGCAGGAAAGAGAGAAGGGAAACAGGAAGGATAGGAAAAAGAAAACCAGGATGACACAATGCCTACCAAAGGAATAGGAAGACAGCGACCGGGGAAAATGCCGATGAAATAGGAGATGGTTAAACGAGCAGAAATAATCCACGATGAGGGGAACTTCGAGCGGTTTATTGGACCCACACCAATCGAACGCGCGTCAAGGATCGGATTTTCGGGGTTTCGCAACGTAGGAGGGGAACGACCGATCAGGGGGGAGGAGGAGGGGTGGAGTTGAGGTGGCAGTGAGCGGGGTCGTATGCTCGATCAACGCCGAAAGGCGTACAGACAGACAAAACAGCGATTACTGCAAAGCAAGAGACAGGATTGGGTGCTAATAGAGGAGAATAGCATTTTGGCGGTGACGGCAAGGGGAAATGGATAAATAGTTGTTCTTGTCGCGGTGAGAATCAGATCTTGGGTAAATGGCAGGGGCCATGTTATGACCCAGATGCCGGTGTGATAATTTGTACGGCTGGGTTCAAGTGGTTGAGGCCGCTAACCCCATTCTTGTCATTCGGCAATTCCGAAGTGGGCGGGGTGGTCGGGGTTACGGGAGGGTCGACAGTAGTTGAATACTTCAGCTGGTGCGCACCGATCGGGAAATTCTCGCGAGTCGAAACTGGACCCTGTGTCCACGACGACCTGTGAAAGCTTTTCTTCTTCCGTACGCTGGCCTTGTAAGCGGCACGGATGGCCGTAGAGGAATCACTGGCATTCGTAGTGGCACTCCGAGTCGATAGATTACTACTTGACATTGGAGTGTCTGACCGCATCGGGACGAGATTAGCCAGGGTCGAATTGCTTGGCGACGGTGGAGAAACACCTGGAGATGGTATTTGATCGAACAGTGGTGCGCTGCTAAGTGACGAGCCTGGACGAGAATCGAACCCGCTTTCTGAGTGTTGCTCCTCGTTGAGAAACGGTCGGGGCAACGTGAGTGGGAAGACGGTCAGAAAATCGCTTGTCGTTGTGGGCGGTGTGAGCGTGAGTCTGTTTGGCTGTTTCTTGGGCGGGCTTCGGTTTGTAAGTTGTGCTATTCGGCGTTTCCAGATGTCGAGGTTATCTTGGCAATGGGTCGCGAAACGAGTCAACTCTATGCGATAGAATTAAAACCTTGAAACCTAACGTCGTAGCAGGAACCGACTCACGAGGGACAGCGGATGCTACCAAGGCAAACAAAGGGTAGGTGAACGTACTGATAAAAAACACCTGCGAGTTCGCCTCGACTACTGGATCGTCGTTAGAGGGCGTAACGGATGCGGGCAAATGAAGGTGTCGTTCAAGTTGAGCTTGTCTAGTCCATTCATCCATCAATGCGTTTGCCCACTGTTTTGAAACGCAGTGGGGACGACCCTGGGGAGACATCAGCATTGAGTAAACGATCCAAGTTTAGGTCACCGACTGGATTGCTGATGTCAGCACACTTAATAAGCGCCTGACAGACGAGCACCTGTCGCCTTGATAGGTCAAGCGGCCCCTCATTGAGTAATGATTGGAAGCTGGACATGAAGTCAAAGTGGACGCTCATGTCGGTCGCGAGCAGGGTCTTGTAGAGTAACCTCCTGAAAGATGTTCCGCGTTTCGTAGGATCTAGCAGCACACCGAGCCCATGGTGATGCATAATGGAGAGCAACAAGGTGTAATGCATTTGCTCAAGTGCGGATTTGTTGTCATAGACGACAGACAGGGGAGCTTTAGCGTTTTTCTGTGTCGAGAAGGGTGAGGATGGTGGAGACGAGGAACATATGTATGGTTACCATGAAATTGTTAGTGAACCCTGGGTGCCCAACGTCATGACCGATGGCGGCGATGTATAGCGCAAATAGCTCCCGATTCCCGAGGCAGGCAAGGTAGGGGTTAGATTGTACCGATTTCCCGGGTCGCCAGGTCTTTGCACCCCCACGAAGCATCAGTATGGATACAGGAGGTACGACTCCAGCAGAATATAGGAAAACATGGACGGCTTGGAGAACATCCAGGGCATGGCGAAAGTTGTGGTACGAGTTCTGACGTCGGTAGATCTCACGTAGGTGGGATAGGAAGGTCGTGAGTTGAGCTGTGGTTTGAGGGGGATTTCAGTCATTGGTAGAGAGATATGAATCAGATAGGGGCACACCGAGAGAGACGCTAGTGTCATCCTCCATACCCTCCTTGCAGAGCAAAGCTTCGAAGAGGATAATTGTGCAGACGAGAACCTCTTCCTCAGGTAATTTGGAAGGCTCAAAGTTCCAGCTGTCAAGAGTTTCGATCGCATGGATCCGCATTTCGTCGAGTATTACCGGGGAAGTGCTGGAGAAGGACATAATGAGGCTGCGCTGCCGTGGAAGTCAGACGGGTATGGACTGACCAGGTAGCCAAATGATAGTTGACGGTGCTCTGGGTTTGGGTGTACATGTCACTCAGGAATTCTGCATATCTAGGGCAAGAGTGTCCAGGGTTATGAGCTGCCATTGGGCGAGAAATACGTACATGGCTTCGCTGATATCATCCTCATCCCAGCCTCCCCAGCCAGAGCCACAGCCATGCCCAGTAGCAAGGGCGAGGGCCAGACCACCTATGTCGACACTCTTGCGCCGCATTGGTCCAGCTTCATACATGGGTCTTGAGGGGTGGGGTATCTGAACCGTGGTGGTACGAAAGTGAGGCGGGGGAGAGCGACGGGTAGGGCGTTGAGGTCGACGGATGACGGGCGGGGAGAAATTTAGACACGGCTCGGAAAATTCCAATTTGGGCACAAACGAGCGACCACCTTCGCCTGGCCGGGGTCGCAGAGGCGGAGGAGAATCTGCTCTTTTCTTTTATTTTCCTCCTCGGACAGCACACCGGAAATCGACGGGGAAATCTTTGTGTTTGCCTAGCCCAGGTGGATTTTTTTTTTTTTTTTTTTTTCGTAATCACGCGTTATCCCGGGAGCGCACGGTCGTCCGCGCATAGATCCCGACTCTCACCCGACACCACCATGGACCAGGTGATCGAAAATCTCTGGCTCGGCAACCTCGCCAGCACTGCAGATATAGAGAGTCTCAAGGAAAACAACATCCACAGTATCCTTTCTGTCATGAGAGGAAGGGTGGTTGTTCAAGCCGTCCGTGTCTCCCGAAAAGACACTCAGACTTGAGATCCTCATCACCCCGACAGACCTTCACCCACCAACAAATAGAAATCGACGATACCGAGGAAGAGGACATTCTCAACCACCTTGTCGCATGCATATCCTTCATAGAAGCAGAACTTGAGAACGGTCACGGCGTTCTCGTACATTGCCAAGCAGGAATGAGTGCGATAGCTCCTACCTCCGATCTCACCCTCTTGCTCAACCCTCAACTAGGTCGCAGCCCAGCCATCGTCGCTGCATATCTCATGTATTCCCGTCAACTGGATACAGAGGGTGCTCTTCAGCTCATTAGAGAGTCCCGTCCAGACGTCGAGTACGTCCGCTCCACAGGGTCCGGAACATACCGCAACCCGATAACTTCCGTCTGGTAGCCCAAACCCCGGCTTCCTAGAGCAGCTGGATGTGTTCCACTGTGCTTCCTACAAAGTTTCAAGAAACGACAAGACCACCCGTATGTTTTATCTCGAACGAGCGGTGCAAGAGGTTTTGAGTAAGTAAATCCTTGTCAAGGGACTCGACATATTTGAGAAAACCTATGTACGTTTCTTCCTTACAGATGGGGATGGCTCTGAATTGGAGACCAAGATGTTCGCCAAGTTCCCAAGAACCCCATCCGATTCAGCACCATCAACTCCTGGTCCCGTCCCACGTCGCAGGATTCGTTGTAAAGCTTGCAGGTGGGCAGCAAGTTCCATCGATACAAAGACCTGATATGATTATTCTTCCCTGTCGTGGAGACAAGAGCTTGCAGCTAGAGAGCACATGCTCGATCATGGACAACTTGGGCCACCCACTCCTGCGGAATCCCGTCGGGCCTCTATGAACGATGTGAAGCCCAGAAGACCTTCAATCCCGGACCAGTTAGGAAGCGATCTCGGTAAACTATCGATGTCCCGTAGAGGATCTTCCAAGGGTTCCTTCAGTGACACGAGAGCCAGACTTCTCGGTTTCGATGGGCTTGCAGGCTTGGGACGCGGAATGTCCGAATCGCTTTCGATGTCAGCGCTGGAGGTGGAAGAGGACCACGAAATCGAGAAAGAGGTGAAACAAGAACCCCCAAGCGCCAGCGGACTTGTACACCCCAGTAGTCTCTCCGCTCAGTTACAAGCCCACCCAAAGCTGGCAGCCCTGCGAATCACCAGCCTTCCTACTAGCACTACGCCATCTCCAACCCTTGCGTCTGCCCCACCAATTTTGGTGGACCCACGGTGCTCGGGATACTTCGTCGAAGCAGTACGTCCTCATGACCTCTTGTCTCATGATTCCCTCACCTGATGACACTAGATGAAATGGATGGAACCTTTCCTGATGGACGGAGAAATGGCAGGCAAGATTGTCTGCCCGAATAAAAAGTGCGGTGCGAAGCTGGGGAATTACGACTGGGCAGGTGTACGATGTAGTTGCAAAGCCTGGGTCGTACCGGTCAGTGCCACCTCCGCGACATCGCTTTTCCTTCTTGACTTGTTTTGTAATCTTGGCAGGGCTTCTGTATCCATCGTTCGAAGGTCGACGAAATGGTGGTTTGAAATAGATGATAACCCTCGCGCCTCGCGCGTATACGCGGCAGTAACAAGAATCTCGCTGTAAATTTGTAACCCATGTACACACGCCAAGTTGTATCGTTCTAGTTATCTAAAAGATGGAAAATCTATGATCGACCTCTCAGCCACACGATAGGCGGCGTCAGTTCTTCAGGCTACCGTACTCCACGGTGTCGTGATACGCGATGGCCCGCCGCTCTCACATAACCCAGCCCCCTCACACCGCTGGCTTATCTTACCAAGGTCTTCTAGCGACCACCGCTTGCGCGACACCGTTCCTGACAATACTCGTACAGGTCTGAGAGCCGCGATCGATCCTCACCAAATACCTTCCATCGTCAACACAATCGACACAGACTGTCAAACATGGGAGGGTGGCCAGGCTTATCTGACATTACCAGGCAAGCACCCACCAATGTGCACGACCGATTTCGTTGCGGTCGACCAAGGAAACTCGTCTCCAAAGTTTATCCGCATGTCCACCTGGAACGTTCCAAATTCTTCGAACCTTGCGTCCGACATCAACGTCCCTATTGTCGCTGTGATACAACCTTTTGCCGAGTTGGATCCGTCGGAAGACCAGATACCGGTTGTTGAGACGGGTTCGGCTGGACCTGAGAGATGCCGGACGTGCAGAGCGTACATTAACCCGTGGTGCACTTGGACTTCTGGAGGAAATAAATGGAAGTGCAACCTGTGCGGGGACGAAACTGTCGGTGAGCAGCTTGGGTTTTACGCCGGAATTTCACTCGTTCGCCCTCTGATCTCTTACCTCAAGTCGATCCTGGTTACTTTTGTAACCTGGACTCCAACTTTATGCGTTTGGATCATCTACAAAGACCCGAGCTGAGCAAAGGAACAGTCGACTTCCTTGTGCCTGATGAGTACTGGGCCATCGAACCGCCTCCAAACCTCAACCCTTCCTATGCCTCTATCGGTCTGTCGGATAAGCGACAGCACAGGCCGCCCCAGCCAATGAACTATGTCTTTGCTTTTGATATTTCTGCGGACGCTGTCAGGTCTGGGTTCCTTAAGAGCTCTTGCGACGCACTCCGCACGATATTATACCAAGAAACGGAGGAAGGCGTAGTTTGCAAGCTACCTGCGGGCGGCAAGATCGCGATAATCTCGTATGACTGCGTTATCAATGTGTATAAACTGGTGGGTGTTCCTCCCGTATATGGCATCTATATCGTCAATAGCCCATCGTCCCAGAACGGATCCGGAATTGCGGATGTGCTCGTTATGCCAGATATTGAAGATGTGTTCCTACCATTAGGTCCTGACGTTTTCGTTGACCCGATGGAGGCTAGGTAAGGTGACTAGCACAGGTGCGAAAATGTGCTCATTTGCCTTCATAGGTCCATTATTCAGGATACCTTGACCACCATACCAGACAGAGCCCACGACACCACGGTGAGGGAATCCGTCCTTGGTTCCGCAATGTGTGCGGCACTAGCTGCTCTCGTACGTGCCGCTTCCCTCACGTTTAGTTTCTGGCGCTCATCATGCTGGTCAGGCAGGTCGGGGTGGACAAGTAGTCATGTTTCAGGTAACGATACCAACCCTCGGTATGGGTCAATTGGAACCCGTCCAGATGGAGAGCAGCCTCCACAAGACAGAGAAAGAGCGACCCCTATACTCTCCCCGTAATGTTTTCTGGAAGAATATCGCCGACGAATGCGCGGATGAGGGGATTGGGATCAGCATGTTCTTGGCTCCTTCGAATTTCTTAGATGTTGCATCCATCGGTAAATCTGTCTGTCGTGCCATCGTTTCCTTCTCACCGAGCTCGCTGCAGGCTACCCAGTTTCCGTCACTGGAGGGGAACTCTTTTATCACCCACGTTTTAACCCCCAACGAGATTCCCATGCACTATTCAGCCAATTGCATCGCCTCATACAACGGCGGACAGTTTACAACTGCATGATGCGAGTGCGCTGTTCGGTCGGTTCGTTTCGGGGTCCCATTACGTCCGGTTTTACCCATCCTCTGATTTTATGTTAAGGGCTTAAGGTCGCCGAGCAATACGGGAACTTCTATAAGCGTTCGCAGACGGACTTGGAGTTTGGAGTTCTGGATGCTGACAAGTCGATCACCGTTCTCTTCGGGCACACCGCGACTCTTGATGAGCGACAGAATGCGTATATCCAATCTGCTATTCTCTATACGACCGCTACCGGTCAGAGAGTGTTGCGGACGTGCAATATGGCGTTGCCGGTTGTGTCTCTCGCGATGAATGTGTTCCGGTATGCGGATGCGGACGCGGCGGTCGCGTATTGGTTCCGCAAAGGTGGGTAGTTGTAACCTCGGGAGGGTCCATTTGGGAGGTTAATTGTCGGTCACGATAGCGATATCCAAGATACCAACAAAGCCGATAGAGAGTTTACGAGGCGATTTGATGGAGACGTGCGCAGCTACCCTGTTGGGGTACCGCAGGCATTGTGCACAAGCATCAGCGATATCACAGGTCAGGGGATAGTATTCGTGATCGTCCGATTTCCTGACTGCGCAAGTTCGTACACCTTAGCTGGTCATCCCCGAAGCGTTTAGGGGACTCGCGATATATACTCTCGCAATGAACAAAAGTAAGATCCTCAAAGGTGAGCCCTACATTATATGTTGAATGTTCTGGCGTTCAACGTTTCTTCCGGGGGTAGATACATTTGTTTCTGCGGACGTTCGGAATTACTATGCTCACAAACTCCTGGCATCGAGCGCTCGAAGCCTGGTTCAATACCTGTATCCACCGCTCATGAGCCTCCACGACTTGAACCGAACGATAGCGCTGCCAGACCCGGTCACCGGCCGTTTAAGGATCCCTTCGTTAATGCGAAATAGCCACATATTCATGAGCTCAAATGGGGTTTACCTTCTCGGTGGGTCCCGTTCCATGCTGCCGTTCGTGACCAGGACTCATCTGTTTTCAGACAACGCGGAGATTATGATGATCTGGGTTGGGAATAGCGTGTCTCCGCAGGTGCTAATCGACTTGTTCGGTGTCGACGATATCAATAAAGTGGACCCCAAGATGGTGAGATTATCGTTTCCTGCAGTTTGACCCGGATTTTCGAACAACGTCTTTCGTTCCGCAGTCTGTCCTCCCAGAATTGGACAAAACGTTGTCCGTCCAGGTCAGGAATATCATCACTCGCAGAAGAGTTCAAAGGGGGAGAATGTCGAAGCTGTTTGTCGTCCGACAAAACATGGACGGCGCGGAGATCGAGTTCAGTGACATGTTGGTAGAAGATCAAAATAATGGGGCACTCTCGTATCTTGATTGTACGTCTTTCTTTCGAGTCTAGTGCACCTAGCTGACCGATCCCTAGACTTGTGTGTTGTGCACAAGAATATTTCGGCCGCTGTACGTCCATCGTAAACTCTTCTGAGGAGCTCTTGCTAACCCCTCCCTGCAGCTCAAGGGTGACTCTTACGCGAGCGACCCGGTGCCAATGCGTTCGCCGTGGTAGTAATGACATCCACTTAGTTCAATCCTTCTAAATCAACGGCTACCAGTGAATGTAAAGTGGTATTGAAAATACTGGCACTCCATAAATCGACATGTCACAAGAAGACGAGCAAAAGAAAATAAGGATCGGGGAGAGTTAGGGTAACCGGGGTGAGGATTATAAGGGACCGTAATGTTTTGCTATGCAAGCAGCAAGTTAGATCAAGAAAAACCGGGGGAAGGAACAAAGGCTAGGAAGGGTGTACATGATTTATTTCTTCAACTGTCTCCGTTTACTGGTGTCTTCGCTCCCCGTCGAGAACCAAATTTCGAGAATAAGCTCATGGCCTTGTTGGAATGTGTGCTTCCAGATTTTGACCGGAACGACCAGGCAGGGGAGACGGGTCGAGAAATGTCGCGAGGGTTGGCATCTAGGTGATCACTACGTCCGCTGTTCTGTCTTAGATGTCTGTCTTGTAGCTGGGGTTGCTGGGTTGGTTGTGGAGGGGATTGTAACACTCCCTGTACAGGTGGGTGGTGGTGGTGGTGGTGGTGGTGACCCCCGACCGTGTGTCGTCCGTCACAACAAGCTCGAACATTCTCCAGACCCTCGAAACCACCATCGGACATGGTCTCTTCGTGAAGCTCAAAGTCCATATCCTCCTCGTCTTCGCCCCCCACATGTTCGTAAGACTTGCTGGGACTGTATGGTGACTCCCGCTCTGACCACCTCAAGTACTCTGCAGCTGGGGTCCCCGATCGTTTACCAACCGAATCTCGAAGTGACACTTGCGAACGACCACGTTGTCCTTTTGGAGTGTTGTTGAATGAATCCCCGCCACTGCTGGGCACAGTTCCCGCGCTTCGGCCGCTTCGATGGCTGTGGGGGCTGGCCATTAAAACGTGCTGATTTCGTTCATCGGCAAGGTCAGAGCCGATCAACATAGGGCTGAGTGGTGTATCGCCGTCCGCACCAGGTGGCATGGCGCCGGGGCGGGCCAGAAGGTATCTCAACGCCTGGGGGCCTGTGTGAGTATTGGGTAACCGGTCGGAAAAATAAGGAGCATACGTTCAACCATATATCATGCCTTTCTTTTGTAGGGGCAGTGAACTTCATCTCCCTGCTGGGAGTCGAAACGATGACACTGTATTGATGAAGACCTGGAGGCATCGGGTTGGGATCTAGGACGGATCTGACACTCTCAATATATGCTAGAAAGGATAGTGAGGGTAGTCCAACTTGAAAAGAAGCACGTACTGACCACTCTTGGCACTTGACTCTGAAACCGAGGAGGATCCTGGGTCTGCGGAACTCCAGTAAAGCGTCTTCGTGTATGGGTGAACCCAAAAGAACCTCTTGTGCCTCCTATCGCCGTAGCCCTTGCCAATCGCCTTGCGGGGATACTTATACAAGAACTCCCCAATCATGGTCTGGGTGATCGAGTGGATGATATTAGGATCGGTAGTTTCTCCGCCGTTCAGAGGTATGACGGAACCCGTGCGCTGCTGCTGAAGGTTCGAGGAGTCCATGAAAACGTGATTATCTGAGGACAGTGATGACCGGTGGGAGGATCCCAACGATGTTGACGACATGTGCTTCCGCCTAACAGAAGGCCCAGCGATAGACTGTTGCGAGTATGTAGCGGTGTTGATAGCAGACCTGAAACTGCTGGTTGATGGAGGTTGTCGCATTCCAGTCTGGGAGGGTGGCATGCTAGAACCATGTTGTCTTGTGCCGAAGACATTACGGTTGGGAATGGACAATGCTGAGCCAAAGGCGGGGCTGGTCGCACGTTGGATGAGTTCCGGTGGGGGCGGAGAAAGGGGACGCCCAGGTGGTCGGTCAGGGATGAAGCTCGGGGGACCCATCGAACCAGTCGGCGGAGGGGGCTGTTTAGGTGGTGGGGGGAGAATCATCATCGGAGGCCGCGACTTGTCGACGGGAGCAGACAAAACCCTGGCACGCGGCGCATCTTCGACAGCCGCAGAAAGAGTAGATTCGATGGACTGACGTCGATCGTGATGGGCGGATCGAGTTCTAGCGAGGATGGTGGCATTGGGGTCTCGGATTGATGTCTCCTGAGGTACCGAGGTAGGGCCAGAGGGAGAAGCGGAGGTACTGGGTGAGGACAGTGGTGAAACAAGTTGGAATTGTTGGTTGTTGGGACCAACACGGTAGAGGAAGCCAGGTTTGGGAGACGCTGGTTGTGAACTTGTTGGGGGGATGGGTGAGGTTTCGATCGGAGCGGAGATGGTAACGGGGACAGGAAGTGGGGTTGAGATGGTGGCAGGGACTGGAGCGGTTCCAGCTGTAGGGACGGGGATAGAAGCGGGGGCAGGCGGGACCCATTCATCTGTCTGGATCGAGATCTCCCTGAGCTCTGGCTTAGGAGGAAGCGGGGTATGTGTGAATCCGACGGCAGGTTCGGGTTCGGGTTCTGGAGATACTGGGACGACTTCTGGCTCCTCAATATCGGTCTCGATGGCCACCGAGGCGTACGTTGGCTTAGGGGTCTCGAAAACCTCAGTGGTAACGGAGGTCGAAGCGTACACGGGTTTGGGAACCTTAATCTGCACATCTGTCTCCACAGACGATTCCGCGTAAATAGGCCTGGGGGCAGGCTCGACCGGGGGTTCTATGGGTGTGGGAATTACATCCGAAGGAGAAGCCGAAACACCCCGGCGACTGGCCATGCGGGCGGCCCTGAGACTGTCGTCCGAGTCTGAAGAGTAGTCGTTATCCGTGACCGTCATAATAGAGTGGAAGTCGTCCTGACTGGCTGATGCGACATGAGACAGCTGGGTGGCCAGGTCAAGCGCATCGCTTGAATCAACATATTCGTCAGTGTCGTTGAATGATGCAGGAGTAGCCAAACCAATGCTGGCTCTCGCATCTTGGTAATCGTCTGCATCTGTTTCGGTATCAATACCGGTCTCTGTCTCATTTCCATCATCTCCGTCCTCATCATTTGTCCGGTAAAGGGGGCGGCGGTATGCGATGGTGTCGTCACCGCTATCCTCACGGTACAGAGCTCCTGGTAATGTTCTCGGGGTGACGGTGAGGCGAGAGGCATTCGAAAGAGTGATTGCACGGCGGGAGTCGCGTGGAATAGGTAGCATCGAGTCGATAGGATCAAGGGGCAACGACCGAGGCCTAGGCGTCTGGACCTCAACTTCGGCGGTGAGGGGCCTTGGGGTCTGAGTTTCCATCTCCGACCTGGCAGCGGGTATTGTCTGTATCTGCATCTCCTTCACTGGCGACCGGGCGGGGGACCACTGAATAGCTGCATCGGAAAGAACGGGGAAAACCTCCGGAAGAGTCTGGGTCTCTGAGTCAACCGTAGTAAGTTTGGATTCGGGCTCTGGATCTACCTGAACTGCTATCTCGGAGGTGGGGGGGTGGATTCGAATAGGAACCGGAGGTAACATCGGTTCCCCAACGGTCGGTTCTTCGTACTCCGTTTGGATGGCAATTTCTTTCACCTCGACAATGTTGTTCTCTTCATTGAGGGGCGTCAAGTCGATCTCACCCGTGGAATCCATTCCAATACCCAGCTCAGCAGCTAACAACTCGGGCTGACCAACAAGCGAAGAGGGTCGGGGTTGTTGATAAGCAGTGCCCCCGCGTCTTCTGGGGAAGGTCCCACCGCGAGTAGCTTTTGACAAAGCCCTCCGCATGGGGCTCTTTTGCAAGGATGCGGAAGAAGAGGATCGCTTGAGGATATTGGCGAAAGCAGGATCCATTCCTTCCACACTGACACGTTTCGAGGCTGCGTGAACAGAGGGAGACATATTGACTGGGTTCGATTCATCCTCATCTTCGTGATCCTCGTGATCAGACATCTCCTCATTGGCGTCCTGGAAGTTATCAGGCATGGGAGGTATGGGGGGAGGTGTACCAAAGTTGGGAGCTTCGTCATCGTCGTACTCGGATCGGGTAGGGCTGCGGGCTGCCTGGCCAAGTCGTACAAGAAGACTGCCACGGCCCCTGCGAGGCTTTCCTCGACCACCCACTCGGAATGGTGTAAGTTTGCGTTGAGGAGGAGAAGACTCGCCCTCGGGAGCATTTTCCTCGTCGCCGTCAAACGGACCAAACCCAGGAGAGTCTGAAGACTTCCTAACAGCTTCAAGTCGCATCTCCTTCTCTCTTTGCAGAGAACCCTTGAGCGTCGAAATCTGGCGTTGAGCATGGGCAAGCCGTTGTTGGAGAGCTTCGATCTCATTGCTGGGATGATTGGGAGCGATGACAGGTCGGAGGGGGGATGGGTCGGGAGAGGTATCGAGGAAACCGAGTTCGTCAACAGGGAAGAGAGCAGAGGTATCGTGTTGTTTCCTATTCCTGGTAGAAGCGGCGGTGTGTGCAGGACTGAATGGGTCGTCTTCGTCATCACGGGGGGTATTGGGACCGGTATGAGCGCCATTGGGAGTGAGCGGGGATCCGAATTTAGGTAGCCGACGGGCGTTACGTTGCATCTCAACTTTGAGGGCATCTAACGATTGTTGAAGGTCGGACTTGTCTCTCTGCAAACCTGCGACGGTTTTGCGAGCCTGGGCGATATCCGTCTCGTGCTTGGCCTTGAACTCGTCGAATGCAACCTTGAGCTTTTCGTTCTCCGTTTTGGTTTGATCGGTACCCTCGCGGGCAGCAGCTAGGAGCTTCGTGAGTCTTTTGGTCTCAGACTCCAGTCGTTGAGTGGAAGCCTGTGAATCGGATAGCTGAGCCCGAAGTTCCTGAAGCGTGACCTCGAGATTCCAATTCTCCTCTTTGAACTTGTCTAGGAGGGAGGATTAACACACATGCCCGATGAAACAACACGCAGAGCTCACCTGCACTCTGCTCTTGAGCCCTGAGCCCTGACCGCAGACTCTCGACAGTCTTATCCAAATCGTCCTTTTCCTCCTTCATGTCTTGAATGGCCTTGTCGCGTTCCCCAAGCAAACTTTGCAGTCGCCGGACCTCGGTAAGGAGACCACTCCCAATCTCGAATGCAAATTCTGCGCAAAATATACGTCATAAGGGTGAAACCGTGGCAGACGACCATAGACAGGGCACTGACCGACATCATCCGCACGATGAGCAGCGTTCTTGGCACGCCGAGATTGGGCTGCGGCTGAAGGACCAGCTTTGGACCGTTCTGAGTCCCGAGGAGTGTCGGCCGTTCTCGATGACGCCTGCGACGGAGGACCGTTCGTCACGGGCTATGGCGAGGCAAGCTTATTTTTCTCCCAAATCAAAGAAAGAACGGAAAAGAGACACACTTTTGGGTCAAACGACTCGGTGAGTTGAGTGTTGTCCGTATCCCAGGATTTGACCATCTCCGTCAACTCTCTGTACCGCTCGCGGATTTCTGAATCAAGATCCTGGTTGTCGCCCAGCTCCGCCTCGAGCTCGTGAAGCTGACGAACCCGTTCGTCGAGCTGGACCTGTTGGGAGAGGATGCGTTGGCCGAGGGTACCGACTTGCTGCAGCTGCTTCTCTTTGTTATCAAGGAGCAGCTGGAGGTGGGCCCTCATGTCTCCGATTGAGGGGACGCCCGGGGAGAGAAAGTCGGACATTGTGGGAGAGAGTGCGTCCTGGCCGTCTGAAAACGTGGGCATGAGCCCGGTTCAAAAGAGAGAACGGCGGAATACAACACTCGGGAGACGACGACGGGTGGTAGGTTGACTTTCTCGCTATGGCTTCTTGTTCCCACGATCAGTCCACCCTCTTCGGTTTCTTCGGCAGCAGTGCGGGTGTTCTATTCAGCGGCATCGGTAGCCGCGTCTCGCCCTTGTATTAGGTAGCTGTTGCCGGGGTATAAATGCTAGGACAATTCAACGGCATCGAGCCTACAGCTTGCACTGGCCCCCAGTTTTTATAGAATCCGTCTGCGAGTCCCACAGGCTCCACACGTAACCGTCCTCGGCACGCAACCCACCCTCGAGCGCAGAGTCGTAGGCCGCTTTCACCTTTTCACCACCATACACCCTCGTGATCCCAACCCAGCCCTTGGCATCAACAAGAAGTCGTTTCCAAGCTTTGATTTGCATCCCCACAATCTCCTTGACCGAGAGCTGCTTGACCCGCACCGCCAGCCATTCCACCATGAAGAAGGTTTCAAACTCGAGAGCCTTCGTGGAGATGGACCCTCCCGCGGTCTCTTCCAGCCTGGTGTTTTTGATCCAGACGTTCGTGACGTCAAGTTTCGTCGGGGTTACGTTGGACATCCCAAGTTTTATCGCCGCAACGAATATTGGCCCCTGCACTGCGAGGAGCCTTTTATTAAATTCGTCGCTACCGGCAACGTCGGCATAGATCGCCCTGACTCCGGGAGTAAACGAGCCTTCATTGACGTCGTCGTAGGAAACGACCTCATGGTAAAGGCCAAGGCGTCGGGTGAATCCCATGTTCCGGTTGGACGTGAGGCCGATGATTCTTGTGTCCGCGGGGATTTCCTTGTTTCTGATCCGCGTCTGGATGCAATACGCAAGACAGAACGCGGTCTTCGAAGATGCCGAGGAGATGAAAATGTGCTTCGCCCCGCCACGGTAGTTGGAAGCGAACAACCAGTCCTCGCACCAGAACGAGGTCCAGTACAAGGGGCGATATAGCATCGTAAGGTCCTCCGCGAGAGGGTCAGGATCGTACTGTGCATCTGCGGCACAACGAACGACCTGGTTATACGGTCGCCGGTCTACAAATTGAGTTAGGATTGTTCTGATGGTATATACACTGTAGAAGCGAATGCACACCCGATGGTAAATGAGGCCGCGGGACGTAATAGAAGAAATCATTCAAGTCTTTCGTGGAGAATTCCAGAACTGTAATGAGCTTGAGACAACTTGTCGACCGGAGTCCTGGAAGAGCGCTTACCGAGGTACCTTGCCGGGGCGAAGTATCCGTAAACGCGTTCCCCAACCTTGGCGACGGGGTGATTGGACGCGACGATGTCTCCGAATCCCCAGACAGGGAAGAGCGCGTGTGTCTTCGGAGATACTCCGTCCGTGACAGGAGCAGCATGGAAATCGAAATAACTACAATCACGCTGAGCCTTCCATGAGGAATCCAACGCACCCCAAAAAAAGCTCACCGGAAATGGGGCACTTCTCCCAGAACCTGGTAAGAAACATTGTTTGCTGTGAACCCAAACCGGTCGACACGAACCAGCACATGGTTTGGGGGTAGCTGCGCCGGGTTTGGGTGTGACACCAATACCGAGGAGACCTCGAGCTGGGGAAAACTAGACAACCTTGGCACAACGAGCGTTAGGTTGTGGTCGGTCATGATCAAGGACAAACGTGGTGTTCATCCTAACGACTTCGAACCACGTATGGGGTCAATCAAGTGGAAATCTTGAACTCGTGACCAATGCCGGTAAGCCCGTCAGGGGACTTGTGAGGTATCATTGATTCTTTTTATACGCGTGCACAATGGGTATCGCGGACAGACTGGATATCTACATTATGGTATACATGACGGCTTTATGATATGCAAGCGAGAAAGAGACAACAGTACACAGCTACAGCTATTTGGAAGCAATCGATACAGTTAACAATTTAGCAAAACAAAGAGAGCAATAACACCACGATGTAACCGATCCATTTTGTGTGGGAGAGAAGCAGTTTAACACGGGCCTGTTCAACGTGAGGGAGGGGGGAGGACGAAGCGGTAAGGGTGGACGCGAGCACCCTTGAGT
>Ga0307515_10007971_pt1 | contig 20790 bp, 7 predicted proteins | sample 17_EM_MG_FD_194513 | JGI IMG/M metagenome (GOLD analysis project Ga0307515, IMG submission 194513) | Populus trichocarpa ectomycorrhiza microbial communities from riparian zone in the Pacific Northwest, United States - 17_EM | ecosystem: Host-associated > Plants > Roots > Unclassified | place...
TTTCAATTTCATTCTCATTCAACTTTTTAATTTGTAAGATTTGTTCCTCATTATTTTAATAAACTTGAGAAAAATAAAACATTAATAAGTTATTTTTCAGCTCATTTTCCATGAAATAACCAAACACTGGAAAGTGTTTTCCAACTTATTTTTCATTACATTACAAAACATCAGAAAATAATTTACTTTTCCGGAATTCACTTAAAAAAAAAATTAATTTCCAGCAAATAAACAGGACCTGAAAGTAAGTTTCAATTCTAAAAAATAAGCCTAGGCGCATGGGTTAGCCAGCCTGGTCCATGCACCGGACCATTATTTATTTTTTCAAATATTTTTTTGTAAGAAAAAATAACATGTTATCTGTTGCTTAAAATCAGACCATTACAGTGATAAAATCTTAAAACAATAAATAAAAAAAAAACAAACTAGGAAAAGAAGATTTTTTCAGACGAGATAAAGGTTTGAAAAAATTTCTATGGGACTTTTTTAATTGAATGACTCGTTTCAGAATGCTTAAATTGTAAAAGTAGTTAAATTACTTTCTCTTTTTTCTCTCAAACCTAGTACCGGAATATGAATAAAATAAAATCTTAGACTAAATTGTATAATCTTAAAAGTAAAGGGACAAAAACAAATCTAGACAAATCTTAAGTCTAAAGGTGTTGACATCAATATATATATTTTTTAAAATGGCTGTTATTTCACCAAGTTCTTAGTTTTGGTCCTTTAATTTCTAGTTTTCTGAGAACAAGAATTATGTTTTAAAAAAATTAAAAATCAACTTAATATCATAACATTTTCTAAATTATCAATTAGGGGAATTGGATGACTGGACTAAATTTTTTTTAATAAAAGATTGTTATTTCATTTCACTTCACTTTCAATCTTGATCCTCTCATTTTTAATTCTTCATGAACAATCAAATCAAATTCTTCTTTGTAAAATAAAGAGAAGCAAATTGTATACAGCACCTTCAGGTCTGAAGACAACATATTTGTTTTCTTTGCCACACCTACGGGAAACCCTGCTTTGCCAAACCGGACAACGACAATTTAAGACATTGATAGTGTCCTTGACATTGTGATTCGGACAGGAATTTCATATATGGCCAGCCAGTTCTAGAAGCGGCTGTCCTCGAGTATAATTTTTTTTTTAAAAAAAATATTTTTTTAAAAAAAATATATTAAATTAATTTTTTATTTTTTAAAATTTATTTTTAATATAAACATATTAAAATAATATGAAAACATAAAAAATAATAAAAATAATAATTTTTTTATTTTTTTAAAACACAAAAAAAAAAATGTGAAACCTCTAAACGTAAAACAAGTCATATTTCCGCCTAAAAGCCAATGCTAGCTCAAGAAGACTAAACCTTACAAATATAAATAATGGAAAATTGAAAATAATTTATAAAAAAAATTGTCTTAAACATAATACATCACCATAGCAGGATGTAAATATACTGTGAACTTATTTGCTCTGAACCGATGAACATTATTATATATATATATACACACATACCAAAAAAAAAAATGGTGTTTTTACGTAGAAATAGTATAATTGTAAATTTAGTCAATTTGTTTTTACTGTAGTGGTAATGTAAAAATAGCAAACTTGTAATTTTTGGTTTTTTTTTTTAAGAAAACAAATTTTTCTTATATTTTTTTCTTTTTATATTTGATATTTTTATTATTTTACACTTAGTCTATTTATCACTATTTTTTTTTCTTATTTTTATTTTCTCTTATATTTTTTTAGTTTTTCCTTTACACTTTTTTAAAAAGAAAATATTTTATTTATTTATTTTTTACACTTTGAATATTTATCACTTTATACTTGGTCTCTTTATACCTTTCTTTTTGTTCTTATCTTTATTATTTTATAATTGTTTTACACTTTTTTTAAAAATTATTATACAAAGATTACGAAAATGATGTTTCATTATAACAATTGCAATATTATTCTATTTTTCTACTGTGTTAAAAATTAGTTTGAAATTTTACATATTTTTATTAATGCATATATATTTACTATAATTTATTATATGTAAGCATTAATTTTTTGATTCACGGTTATATTTTTACTTAATGTCACAAAAAACACTTTAACAACACCTGCACATTAATGTTTTTTGTTATAGATAAAAAACAATATTCAACCTGCAGCGAGACGAGTTGAATAGTTGTGTTAACACTTTGTTTTTTGTATTTATTGGCACAAATGGTTCTCGATATATTTAATTAAATGCATGCATAAATTTTTTTTTTATTTATAATTAGAATTTCTTAAAAAAAACACATTTAAAAATCTTGCATATATTTTTTTTTTTTTCAAAATAATTATCTGACCTGCAATGAAGTACGGGTGAAATACCTAGTAACGGACTATAATAGAAGGCCTACAAATGTTACGGTAATATAATTGACTAAAACCTATAGTGAAGAATAGTGAAGAAAGATTGAGTTTGATGTACTCTTATTTTTATTTTCCACATCAAATTACAACAATTTTGAAATTAAAAACAAAAGGGCGATTTAGATTACGAAAAATCTTTCAGACATTAACTTTACTGGAAACTCAATCAAGAGAACTTTTATTTTTCAGAAACAATTTTTTCTTACTAGAGAAGACATCATGTAAAAGATACAATTAATAAATTAATCTTCATCAATAATATCTTGACCAATCATGGGATCTACAATCTATCCATTCAAATTAAATTCTCATTTAAAGGTTAAACGGTTATCATGAACTTAATTTTTTTTTTTTTGAGAATTAATCCATATACTTTCAATTTTATGTTTGACTTTCTTATAGTTTGATATATTTAAAATCAAATCTTTTTTTATTTTTATTTTTATTTTTATCTTTTTCATGGTTCTCTCCATATTTTACATATAAAATCATGGAATAACTTAAATATCCTTAAAATCAATAATCTTCAACCTAATTTATTATTTCTTTACTATAATTATTTTTAAATATTTAAAATAAATAAATAAATTTAATATTTTAATTATCTATACAAAAACTTTAAGTTAATGTTTTTTAAAAAAATCTAGGAGCCTAAATACTCTTTCTTGTTTATCTTAAAAAACCAGCATCCTCAAAATCTCTTCTTTGTTTTTTTTTTTTCTCTAATTTTTAAAATCAAACTTTCTACATGGAGAACTAAAATTATGATATTGAATTTATTTTTAAAATTTAATTCTTAAACATTTAATTCAAATATATTAAAAATTCTACAGAAATCTAATTCTAAAACATTTAATTCAAATATATTAAAAAATAAAAATAAAATTAAGGTACAGAAATCTAATCTTGTCTGTAATTTTTTTAATATGGCTAATAATTTTAAAACACGCCAAAATTTATCTTGGACTGGAATTTTTAAAAATGGAGAGAAATAAATGTAAAACTTGATTAATTAGACTATTTAGGGTAGAACTAAAAGTTAATGTAAAATGTTGTTTTTTATTTATTTATCTATTTATATATTACGGGGTGCATTAATTTGGTTAGGTGAAATAAGAGTTTTTATATGCCTCCAACTATTCGTATTTGGTATACTAAGAAATCTCAAATGTCTAGGAATCTAACATTTCCTAAAACACTACATTTTTTTTAAAAGAAAAAAAAATATGATTCTCTTCTAAAATGTGAGGAATAAGATTAAAGGTTTTAAGAGTGTTGAAATATTTTTTTTAAAAAAACTTAAATGCCGTTATTATAAATGCTGAGTGGACCGTAGACTAATATAACTTTATTTTTACTAATAATAATACAATTAAAGATATTATAACCTTGTGCTTAGAATCTTTAGTAGATATATTATCTATTTGATAAAATTTTATCAAATTATTTTTTTTATCAAAAGAGTTATAATTTCTTACAAAAATCTCTTCAATTCTTAGTTCAATCTACTAATTCAATATATGTATGTTTAAGTATTTAAATGTTCAAGCAAAAGTCATTTTTTATTTTTACGGTTAAAGTAGTATATTGGTTGAAGATTTTCATCAATTTATAAAATTAAGGGTGAGTAAAAAAATTAAAAAACCGAGAAAACTAAAAAAAAATAACTAAAAAAACCGAACCGAACCGAGTCAAACTGGAAAAACCGGTTTTTGTTCTAAAATAACTGAAACGAAACCGGTCGGTTTGAACCGGTTTTGGTTTTTTTAATAAAAACCGAACCTAACCGAAAATGACCATCCATAATGAAAATGAATGAAACATTGCATGGAATTTCTTATTTTTAGTCAAATATAATTATCATATTGTTAGTCTGGTTGGATTTAATAAATTATATAGTATAATGGTGTATTATATTCACATGTTTAGTTGTGTAATTATCAAAATCATAACGCAATGAAGGATTACAATTACACTGACTTGTTACATTACTAGTCTTACATTAAAAAAAAAAGCTATACAATGATTATCTGATTCAGAGTAATCATACACAGATTTTATTGAAAATATTTTTATTATAGAACTAAAATGTAACATTCCAGGATAAAAAATCTCAAATAAATATCAATTTGTAAATAAAAATAAAATATAGTGACTAAAATAAGCAAGGAATTATGAAGATAATGATTTTAAAAAATGGGACCGCCTATGGGTAAAAGAGCAGTTGAAAGCCGGTAGAGTTAGTTACTGTTTATTTTTATGTTTTAAAAATATTTTTAAGTAAAATGTAAATATTTTTATTTAAAATTAATATTTTTTTGATATTTTTAGATTGATGTGTTAACATCAAAAATAATTTTTAAAAAATAAAAAAGTTATTTTAATATATTTCTGGATGAAAAACACTTTAAAAAGTAACCACAATCATATTTTGATGTTTAGTATGACTGGCTGACTGCTGTGAAGTTTATTTTTAAAATTTATTTTTATTTTAAAAAATATTAAATTAAAATATTTTTTTATTTTTTAAATTAAAAAACATATAAAAATTAATTTAAAATTAAAAAAGCTTAAAATTTTTTAAAAGTGAGTTAAACGACAATGCCATACTAACTCCTCCCTCTACTCTCTTGCCGCCCAGCAACCCCCGTTACCCCTAAATTCCAGCGTGGCACTCGTTCCTGCTTCCTCACGACCCACCCATCACCGTTCACCTAACTCCAGCGCCAGTTATTAACGGCTCCTATTTTACATACTTTTGACAGGTGCGTGAATTTAAATCCTATAGAGGAGGGGTATAAGTATAATTTCATAGAATGCTTTGAAATGAAGAAGCTGTGACCCTGCTGGACACATGTTCCCGAAGTAACTGCCCCGATGCAATCGCTTCAAGGAATTATCCAGAGTGGCTGGCGCCCGGTAAGCCCTCATTGTTACTGTCAGGTATCCCAATCAATTGGTTGTCTTGAGAATATAGCGAATATTAAAGTGATCGCTACTGTAGAGGATAAGAAACCGTTATTTTATCCTTTTTTTTTTTTATTTGTTTTTTATGTGCTTGTGTTTTTTTTTTTTTGAGTAAACTAAATTTGTGATACTGTACTTCTACCCTTTTAATTTAGATTTTACTGATATTACTATCATAATTTAAAAGGCATTTTAATTTGAAAAGTATTTCAAAATACAATAGCGGTTGTTGTTTAAAATATTTTTTATTTAAAAATATATTAAAATAATATTTTTTAAAATTATTTTAACATTAACACATTAAAATAATATAAAATTATAAAAAAAATTAATTTTAAACAAAAATATAATTTCATTTGAGTTTTCTTATTAAAAACAAGCTCTATTTCATATTTATTTCAGTTTTTATAATTTTTTCTCAAGTAATACAAATTTCTTTATGATATCATAGTAATGGTTAAGGGTAATATTGAAACCAGAAGTGTAAGTATCAGGATAGATGTATAATATTGCTTAAGTACAGGGAAAAAGCGAAGTTTATCCATGTTTTTTTGTTTTGAATCAGTAGTTCATCACAGAGTACAGACTGGAGAGTGTCAGGAGAGAGAGTAAAGAGTAGAGAGAGAGAGAGAGAGAGAGAGAGGAAAGGAAAGGAAAATAAAAAGAAGCAGCCGGCTTAGATAGATAGATCACAGACGCATCTGTTGTTGCTTTATCCGGTGTTTATACTTGCTGAACAGACGGGCGGTAATCTCTCTCACATTTTTTCTTACTTAATTTAATTTAATCAAAGCTGAAATTGATGATGTTGGAAAATGGTAAAACATGTTTGGAGAAAAAGGAAATGATAGATTTAGGGTTTTGAAGAAGCACATTTGAGAGGTAAAATACAGATCTGGTTCAAATCCTTAATGTTTTCTCGCTATTCCTTGGAGCACAACTTTGAGCTGCTTCCCTTTGCGGGTGTGCTCTAACCTGTAGGGTTACGTAATAATGGATAACAGTGGTGGGTTTCTGAATTGCACGCTATCATTTCATTTTCTTAAAGAGACATGGTGGGTTTCTGTTCCTGTTTGTTTTTGCAGCAATGGGGAGAAAATCACCTGCGAAATGGATAAAGACTGTTTTGTTTGGAAAGAAGTCTTCCAAATCTCTTATTGTCAAAGGAAGGGAGGTAATTAATTTAATTTAATGCCAACTTACTTCTTTCTAATAGTCTTCTGTTTGACAACCTTTCAATCTATCCATCAAGCTATGGGATTGCTTAAGCTCTCTCTCTCTCTCTCTCCCTCTACTTAGTCTGTTGTGCTATAAAAGGCAGTCTTAACCTTAAGCTTATTCAAAAACCATTCAATCTAGAAGCTTAAGTTGTGATAAGCTTTTATGTTGGAACAAAATCATAGGTACTAAATCCTGTTTTCTAACTTTGATCATTATGTGCAGAGAACTGTGAATGACAAAGAGACATTGGTTGCTGTCAGAGCCGTGGAAGCTGATGTGACCTCAGTTCCTCCGGTGGTCAAGCCGACAGCCCCCACTACCACTAATATCACTGAAAGGATGTTAGAGCCAGAGAGCAGGGAAACTACAGAATCATCACGTGATGGAGGTATATTGTCAACTGGAAATCAAGATGCAAATCATTCTCAATTATACACTCCTGATGCTCCTCCATCTGATGCTGACAAAATAAGGCTTGATGAAGCTGCGACAATGGCACAAGCCGCATTTAGGGGTTACTTGGTAATTTTCTCTTATCTTATTATCATCGCCGTGGATATTTATCTAAGTCGTTGCAACATTATTAAAATTGCGTCTCTTGCTTTTGGCGATGGTTGTGCAGTATCTGTTTTCAAGCGATTGTGTGGGATAGGATAGATATCTGTTTCTTATAGTGGCTGTGGCAGTTTTGCCAGCTGCACAAGCACAATTGCCTTGAGATTAGATACAGTTTATATGGATCCTTTCCTTTGGCTTATCATTTTGTTTTTGGATTAACGTGGGTGTCCGGGTCATCTTGCCCGTACCTCGACTAATTCCACGGGCCTTGAAGTTAACGACCATGTAAGCCTCTAGTGGCCATTATATTAGCAACCACAAGGCTCGAACTTGAGACCACAGGGGGAGCAAACCCCTTGGTCCCAAGTTCTTACCACTGGGCCACCTACTAGATAGTTTTTGGCTTATCATTTTGTTCACATGGGTCTTTGCTTTGTGAAAAAAAGGCTATTGAACCTTGCAAAGCTAGCTTGGTTATAAAGCATTAGCTTGCAGTGTGTAGATAGGTGCACTACTGGGGCTGTTTTCATGGACCTTGAGGGTTCGACTGACTTGGTACCAGGTATGCATGGTTGCTCAGTTACCTGCAGTTTTCCTAGTCCAAGCCCAAGGGTTGATGGCTAATTGTGGCTTTCAGGGGGTTGATATGGGCCTAGATGCAATGGTCTCATGCCCTAATGTGTTGTATAGCAAGCATGAGGGTGGCATTAACTAAATCTCTAATTGATGTAATGATTCTCAGTTGATATTCTATCCATTTCATGGTGTAGTTGTTGCAATATGTCTTTTGTTTTTTTTTGTTTTTTCTGACACAAGGCATGTGGAATCATGTTTGTGTGGAGGTCATGCAGTCCCTGATATAAGTTTGTTTTTGTGAAGGCTCGCCGAGCATTTCGAGCTCTTAAAGGCATAATAAGGCTTCAGGCTCTTATCCGTGGACACTTGGTTAGAAGGCAAGCTGTTGCTACTCTCTGCTGTGTGCTCGGAGTTGTCAAGTTACAGGCTCTTGCTCGAGGAAGAATGGTTAGGAATTCAGAGATTGGCTATGAGGTTCATAAATTATGCAGCCAAGTAAAACTGCCGGTAAATTCTTGGAAAACCAAATCGATTGTTGCTTCTTCTGCCCCTTATGTAACAGCCCTCGAAAGAGCTCAATTGCATATACCCCGGTCATTTAGGAGGAAGGGCCTGAATAAGCTTTTTGCCCGATAGGACTGAATCAATCACAACACAGGGGAGTCCTTAATCGAGTATGAGTCCCTGGGTATGCTTTTCCAAGTCCAAGTGTTTGAATGAGGGGAGCTCCCTTTAAGAAAAAGAAGAAAATATCTTTCTTCTTGAGTACCGCTTTTAGAATTATGGGTTTAGGGCACCCATTTGAGTACCTCTTTTAGAATTATATGGTATTTGATCAAGCATATGAATTTAGTTTTGCTCTTTGTTTTTGCACTTTGGGTGGACTTGTAATGCTTCTAAATGGTGTGTGCCTGTAGTGTAAGCTCAGAGTTAAAACCTCTTTCTTAAAGAATGTATACGAGTAGTAATAACAAATAATCAGCCTTATTGTTTAAAAATTTAGACCATTAAATTACTGTAACTTACAACAATTTATTATTGTAAAGTTTCACCCATTCTCAAGGCTACAAAAGTTTCAGGTTTTCAACTCTGTTTATTTCGTCACTTATATCGCGTGGAAATCTTAGATTAGACTATTGTACCCATGCATTCCTTTTCAAGTTTCATGAAAATATATAATGCGCAGGACACAGTTGTGTAACATGACAAATGAATACAAGTATGGTTCGTTTTGATTGCAGTTCTTCCTAGTGTAGTGAACTTAACAAGTTTGAAAGAAACTACACAAGGTTTAGTGAACATATCATCATTTAATGACATTCTGAATCATATTGCTTACTGCATTTCTGAATACTAATTGTTGAGGCTTCAATTCTTTTTATTTTCTTATTTATCCCGTAACTAATCAAATTATATTGTTGCTTTTTTTGCTTGTTCTACTTTTCATCATTAATTCTTCTTTCATCCATGTATCAGGAGGGCAAGCTTGCAGATTCTAGTGGAGTTGGTATACAAATGGCCAAGCTGTCATCAAATGCTTTTGTTCGCAAGGTATGAATAGAAGAATGATTTGATTATATTTATTGCATAGTGGCTTAGTTGTGTACAGAAGAAGCTTCTCACCTAGGACAAATTAAGAATAGCCCCATGATGTACATTCTATTTGTTTGTGATTTTATTTATTTGACTGTCATTCCAGTGATAAAGAGCTCCTTGTGGCTACAAATAGAATCAATAAAAACCTTATTTAAACCAGATACTGTTAGGGCTTGTGTAAGTGCTTATTCTTCTTGATAACAACCGACTCTTCTCTAGGAGATATAAGAACAACCACCTTGATAAGTTAATGGAAGGAACTGTGATTTGGTTTTATCTATCCACTTACTTCTGACACATGAAACATAAATCAGCAACATGAGCACCAAGGGTGCAGCAGCCAGTGATGAAATGCAATGGAAAATTCCAAATTCATTTCCTATACATCAGATGAACCATAATTCATGCATAATACTTAAGCATTCATGAGTAGTGAAAACTATCCATAATGCCTTGGATATACAGTTATAACCTCAACAATCCCTCGGAGGGTTGAGAGTATATTCTCCCCTTCAATTGCTCTTTCCTTTTGCTCTCCACTAAACCCAGATCACTGTGTATAAAATCCCATTTTTCTTATTTTTCTGTAATAAAACAAAAAGGCCCAATCTTTCCTAGCATTAAGGTCATGATTCACTGAATCTCATTTATTTGTGATCTTATAAAGATACCTGTAAGAAATGGTTTGCAATATTTTCCTGAGTAACTCTTTAGTCAGGGTTGACATTCACATAGTTTTTGTAATTATATCTGTCAAGCTTTGTTTTCTAGGCATGAAAATATTTGATTAAAGGGTACCTATCCTCAAAATTCAATTGTTTTCAAGGCTGTTACTTGCAAAATTTGGAATTTCAGACACCATCTTTAGTGATATAAAATGTCATGAATATCATCAATTCATCATGCAAACCTTCTTTTTTTTGTGAGATACTGGAGGAACAATTCATTTCTCTCCTCTGTACATGGAAAGGGGAAAAGGGTTGCATCTTCCATGTAACTTGATTTTATCTGCATGCAGCGCTTTCTGTCATAAAAAAAATTGAAATAAACATGAAAGGTTCAGTAAGAATATTTCTGGTGCTTGCACTGGGATCAGGGATATTTAACAGTGATCAGTTAGAAAATATGCATGAATTTTAATAACACCCTTTCCATTTGATCTCTGATGGGACTGTTTTCCAGCTTCTTGCTCCATCACCTGCTGTAATGCCTTTGCAACTCCCCTATGATTCCATGGAACCAAACTCAGTTGCAAACTGGTTAGAGTGCTGGTCAGCGTCCTCTTTCTGGAAACCAGTTCCCCAACCAAAAAAAATTACTTGCTCAAAAACTCAGAGAAAGCAGAGTAATGGTCAAATAGTGGAAGCTGAAACTGGTAGGCCAAAGCGCAGTGTTCGGAGGGTCCCTGCTGCAAATGTTGACAGTACCTCAGTACAAGCAGCCTCTGAATTTGAGAAACCCAAGCGCAATTTGAGGAAAGTTTCAAGCCATCCAGCTGATTCAGCAGAAAATTCACAGATTGAGCTTGAAAAGGTAAAGCGCAGCTTAAGAAAGGTTAATAACCCCGTTATAGAAAACTCTGCTCATTCAGAGGTTGAAAATGAAAAGCCAAAGCAAGGTCTAGAAAAGGTATCTGGCACTTCAGGTGATAATGTTTTGGGATGGAGCGTAAGTAATTCAGCTGAGAAGATGAAGAAAGAAGCTACCTTGACAACATCCAATGTACCTGATGTGGTGAAGAATGATCCAAACTTGATGTCCAAGTTGCCTGATGCAGAGACAGCTGATGAACCTGTAGAAATGATCAAGACATTGGAATCATCACATGACGATCAAGCTGTGGTAGAATCTAAAGCTTCAGTAGATACTGGTGGTATAGTTGAGAATATGCAAATAAATGGGAAGTCCAAACACCAGGATGATCCAACAAGCAATGAAAATCACAAAACTGCCAAGAAACCTTCATTCACAATGAAACCAGAACGTGCCGAGAATGGGCTACAGAGCAGTCCCACCCTCCCTAGCTACATGGCAGCAACTGAATCTGCAAAGGCAAAGCTGAGAATGCAAGGCTCCCCAAGATTTAGTGAAGATCGAGTTGAGAAAAATAACATCACCCGTCGTCATTCTCTGCCCTCTTCAACTAATAGCAAAATCAGCTCCGAGTCCCCGAGGACACAAAGAGCAGTTCATGGTAGTGGCAAAGGGGGGAATAAGAGTGACAAGTCTTTATTGTCTTCAAGAGATGGAAATGGTATGAAATGCTTGCTTGCCCCTAAAATTACCGTGTCTTGTTTTTTCATGGACGCATGCTTGATTTTGTTGTGAAAATTCTCGAGCAATTGTTGTGCAAGTTTTGGCCTCTGAGCATTAGAGTTCCTTTTTTGGGATCAATCAGCTTGTATATCCTGTTTCAATGCTCCGAGTCCCTTTAAAATCTAATGCCACGTGAAATTGCACATCGTTTTGAGAAACTTCAGCTTAACCTGAAAGCTAATCTTATTGCTTTTTTTATATATTTAAATTTGGTAACTGTCCAATTTGTTATCAGAAGTACTAGTTAAACATTCTGTTTTCTATTTGACATGAGTTATTCCCCTTTTTTCTGAACTCTTAAGAGCTTATTTTTTTAATGTACAATATGAATCTCAAGTATGATGTCCCCCCTCCCCTTTTTTTTTTTGTTATGCAGCTAAGGGAGCCCAACCAGAGTGGAAGAGGTAATTGTGGAACATTGGTCTTTCAAGGAAGCATAAGGTCTCTTATTTCATCTGCGGTTTTTCTTTTTACATCTTTGGTGCAAGATCATGGTGTAGCAGTGAAACATGGTCTATAGCCGGAAGGGGTGTGTTGGCTCTGAATTCTAGTTTTCTGCTGTGGCTGTTTGCGAGTGGATGTACATCATAGGTTTTTAATCTTCAATCTTGCTAAAATCGTACATTTAATTCTAATTTGTGCCTGGTTTTGACGTGATTTCTGGCAGTGCATAGTGTAATTTTCCTCTTTCTATTTTTCCGTTGTTTTTTTCACAAAAGGCTTCTGTTTCAAATTTTCTGGTGGATTTCTCTATCTTTAATACCTAATCAGAACTTTTCAAAGATCATTTAAATCTCTGCCTTTTGCCTCAACCAAATTCCCACTTTTGCTAGATGTCAAATATCCATTTTAACTTGAAAGCTTAATGTGTTTGGTACTGTTGTAGAGTATGTGGATTAACTAAATATTTTTAAAATTATGATTAGAACAAGATGCAATTTTAATCCCACTGCATGATACTCCTAAACAAGCTATAGACTGAGAAGTATAAGTGGTTGGGTGAAGTTTTAAAAATGATTTTATAAAACTCATTTACAAGTTCTCTCACGTGAAAGTGTTTTTTTTTTATTAAATGATAATTTTTTTCACATTTGATACTTGTATAGGTTTATGTTGCAATTCTTCTATTTATTTAATTAGACAGGGATGGATGGTAGGTTTTAAATTTGTAGCCATTTGATTATTAAGGTTATCCAATAATTAACTCCAAAGTATGAATTGTTGAACAAGTAATCAATTCTATATTAACTAAATAGGCTATCAAATAGTTGTGAAGCTTAGTGAAATATGTAATTGATTATTCTTTTAAAAACGAAAAATTAATAACATCCAATATTATATTTGATTGGAAGAATGTTTATTGAAAGAATTTATTTTTGTATATATAAATGGGACAAACAATTTAGCTTAATTTCTAACCCATTAAATATGGTATAACCTGATAAACTTGTAATTTCAATAATTAAGATTGAGCTAACCTGTGTTATTTTGTTAAACTTGCGGTCTAGATTATTGGATCAGAATAACCTGATATAAAAAAATATCAACTCGTGTTAACTATTTAAACTCATGACCCAGATCATCAGATCTGAAGCATCCTATTAGGAAAAATCTTGAAACTCAATGTCCAATCAATCAAATATTGAAGGATGAATTAAAAAAAAAATTATACAAAAGGATTTAAAGCAAAAAATAACAATGAAAAGAAAAAGGATCAAAATTATAATAGAGAATAAAATTTCAAGAAAAATTCATTTAACAGAATAACAAAAAAAAATCAAAAGAATGAGGATCAAAATAGACATACAAAATAAATTTTATATTTGATTGAAAGATGAAATTTAAAAGAAAAATAAATTTAGCAAAATGACAATAAAAATCAAAACAATAAAGATCAAATTGGTAAAAATAATATACCATACTTTGGATAGAAGGATGAAATTGAAATAAATAAAATTTTTACAAAAAGACCAAGAACAAAAATTAAAAATCAAAAGAATAAAAATGAAATTTGAAATACCAACAACAAAGAGTACCAACCTGTTATTTTAGGGGGAATAAAGAGAAAAGAAGGAAAAAAAAATAAAAGTCCACCAATGACAAGCCAACCACCTAACATTGACACGCGTCGCCCCAAAATAAAGAGGACATGATGATTCTTGCAACGACACGACATAAAGATATTTTTGGACTCTAGAAGGCGTTGAACGCATCGTTTTAAAGATGAGGGTGCCTTTCACATGTTGACGTGTGCCAAACATGTGCCAATTACTTTTTATTTATTTATCTTTTTATTTATGAAAAGACCTAATTGTCTTTAAGTTGACCTGATAATAACAAAAAAATATTTGTGAAACGACAAAAAAGCTTGATGCTAATTTAAAATTTTTGACTTCCAAATGCATTTTGGTTATTACACTATGTTTTGTTTCGTAATTATTTTTCATGTCTAATCAAACACTACAGTGTCCCTCATATAACATATAACATGATAATTATAAAAAAAACCATTAAAAAGATACCAAATTACCCAATAGAATTTAGGGTTTTCGAGTGTTCATGATAGTTTTGGTTAGTAAATAGTATAGGTTTTTTTAATAGTAATTGTATGTTTGTTATTATCCCGAAACATAAAAAAAAAAAACTATATTGTTTTGTTAAAATTTGTTTTTAGTCTTGCATTTGGGCATACCTCGTTTTAAAAAAAACATATCTTTGCATCCATTTTAAAGTCCATACATATTGCTAATTATTGATGTCATTTTTGCATTTTCATTTTTACTTTAGCAATCATAAAAGAAAAGAAAAAGCAAAAATATATGTTATATCACGTGCATCTATTTTGGGGTTTCATGACTTATTTGGAAAACTCATCTAGGCTTGACCATATTAAAAAACATTTGAAAGGATGACATTTCAAAACCCTTTTATTTTTTTTTCTCATTTTAAAACTGCATTTTCAATAAATGCCTTGTTATTCATTCATAACATTTGAGATAAATAAACTTATAGCAATTATTATCTTGATTATTAATGAGAAGCAACACTATTTTTCATCGATTTTTTAAAATTTTATTCATTTCAAGCTTTTTAATATAATATTCATCAATGACACTTGAGTATTAATCTAGAGCATTAATTTTCTTAGGAAGTCTTAAATGTTAGTGTCATTAGATTCTATGTCCAAGGAGATCAAAATGGTTACTACTTGTGTATTTAAGGATTAAGGTATATAGTCTCATTAAAAAAAAATTATGAATGAATCCCGATATTATAGAATAAATGAATGTTAAAAGTCATTATCTAAGAACTATTATTACACAAATAAAATGTTTAGCGATATCTCCTTATAGAATTTGAGCTAGATTCAACAAGCTTAATAAAAAATTACATAATTATTCATTAAAATGACTTGATAAACTATTAATAATCATCGGTTGTGATAGAAGTAAATAGACATAAAAATATCAATTCACAAAACAAATTGAGAATGAGAAGGATAACTAGGACTTTATAATGAATAAGTTTATAACTTACTTTGTGTTTAACTCATTGCAATAGATCCATTCTCACTCGTGTAGTTAGATCATCGATAAATTAGGCAAAACAGATCATTAAAAAATAGAAGATAAGTAGCAGTATAACTTACCTCATGTAAGATATTTTAGGGTAATAATATCTTTTCTTTAGCATAATCTCCCTTACCTTACATTTCTGAAGACTAATTAAGTTTCTAATGATCATAGTACTAAATGATGATTTTTTTTTCATTTTTATCTTTTTATTTTATTTTTAGTTCGCCATGATGTCGGGTATAACAATCCTAAATCCCTAATTGTTATAATTCAATAGAATTCAAACCTATTTTGATAAATTAATCATCAACTGAGCATCAGAGACTTAGTTAATTGAGCATCAGAGACTTAGTTTTTTCTCTCTCAAAATTTGTAATATTAGTGAAATTATATTTTATGTTTTTGTTAGCTACTATCACATACGGTATTGAAGAACTTGATGCTAATTTGACAATAAATTTAAAATTCCATTTATCAATATATATATATATATATATATATATATATATATTATCATGCAATAAATCAAATGTAAAATATATTGAGTAGGATAAGTAAGAATCTCTAGCTTTGTAGAATCTACAATACTAGTATGGGTAGAAGAGTCTCCAAACTGATTGACATCATTATAAATATATTTAATACAAATAATCCATTCTCAATTTAGGATTTTTTAGGATACGGTGAAGAATAGTCATACTATTTGTTGTGAAATCAATAATTCAGAAAAATAGATAGTTAATTGATATATAAATTATTAATCAAGCTATACCTGCTTTTCCAATGCAATCATATCAAGACTTCAGGTTTTATGATTATTACCAGTCTTGGCAATTATTTCGGAGTGGGGCTGAAATAATTTTTTTTATATAAAAAAAAGATGTTTAAGTGTTGAGATAGAGTAGAAAAAGAATATTAAAAATTAGTTACGGTAAATATATAACAATGCTAATTAAAGTTAAGTTAATATGGTACATTTCGTCGAACCTACATTTCAAATTATATGATTGGAATAACTTGATAAAAAATAAAGAGAATTATAAAGTCTTTAAAAAATATATTAACTTTTTAAACTCATGACCCGAGTCATTAGACCTTAAGCATCTAATTTAGAAAAACCATGAAGTCTAATTCCCAATAAATTAATTATTAAAGGATGAAATTAAAAAAAAAATCAATCATACAATTTTTTTAAAAAAATAGCAATTCAAAGAATGAAGATCAAAATTACTATTATTATTAATTTTAATAAGTAATATCATTACTATTACAGTCATCATTATTACCATTATTATTATTTCTATCATTATTAAAATCATTATTATTGTTACTACTGTTACTAATATTGCTGTTGCTATCATTTCAATTATTACTATCATCACAGCTATTATTATCATAATAAACTATTATGACTACTACTAGTACAACCATTATCATCACTATTAGTATTATCATCATCATCATCGATATTATTATCATAATTATTATTATTATTATTATTATCATCATCATCATCAAATCTATTAATACCATCACTATTGTTATCACTGTTATTATTATCATTACCATCACTATTAGTAGTAGCAACAATATTATTATCACTACCACTACTATTATTCTTATTATCATCACTAATTTTTTTTTTATTATCATCATCTTTGCTATTATCAATATTATTATTATTATTGTTGTTGTTATTATTATTATTATTATTATTATTATTATTGAAAAAAATAAAAGAAATGAACTTGATTTGAAGGATAGAATTGAAAACTATAAAAACTTTGATAAAATGACAAAGAAAAACAATAAAAAATCAAAAGAAGAGGAACCAAATTGAAATCATTATTATCATTGAAGAATCAAAAACTATAAATGATAAAATTGAAAGCCATAAAAACTTTGACAAAAAAGCAAAGGACAAAAATAAGAAAATAAAAGTAGAAGGACTGAATCAAAAAACATTATCTATACAAATTAAAAAACAAGGGTTAAATCGAAAAACATATATCTTCACAATGTCCTAAAAAAGGTTATGGTTATGAGAAAACATGAGAAGATTGAATTTGAAAATAACAGATCTGAAGATGATGAAATGCCACCACTTGAGAATAACAGTGATGAGAATGTAGAGTATCTAGTTAAGGAAAAATCATTATTAATTCGGCATGTACTTAATTTTCATATCAAGAAAGATGATGTGGAGCAGTAAATAAAGAATATCTTCCATATAAGATGTCATTTCAATAACAAGGTATATAATATGTTATAGATAGTGAGATATGTGCTAACATTGTTTACTACACTTGTTACGGGCCATGAAACATCAACTTGAAAGGATGAATATGAGATTTGATAAGCGGTTTGAATGGACAAATAAAAAAGATGTTAGATTACAAAATGGATAATCTTAAAAGGATTTTTAATACTAGGAGGCAAGAGAAATTGAGGTTCCAAGCTTCAAACGATGATGGTGAAAAAGCTTCTATGAGCTTAGTAAGTGAGCACAAGGAAATTATAATGCTATTTATAAAAAAAAATAAAAACTAATTGATTATTAGAAAACTTTAAATCAATTTTGAAAGGATGAAAAATAAGAGAGAGAGAGAAGTTGCACATTGAAAGGATGCAAAACAAGAGAGTGAAAATATTATATTTATATAATGTTGTTGGAGGAAAAAATTAAAAAAAAAAAAAAGCAGCGTTGAAGGCTTAAACAAAAGGTTAATGATGTGGATGCTACTATTGCTCCAAATCTTACTATTCTTCCTATAAGTGATTTTAGGATGAATCCTTTTGAAGAAAGGGGAAATTATACAATCCATGCAAGGTTTGGACAGCCAGATTTGATTTTTAGCTTAATTGTTTTCTAATATGCCACTGTTCACGTAGAGGCTATGCATTATTTTTTTTCTCTTCCTTTCTTTGTTATTTATTTACTGTGAGCCCGCAACCAGCACACATTTTCTTGTTTTATTTATGCTATGTTTCTAGCTAATTTCTCTTGCGGTATGCCCATCGTAATTATGTAGAGAATATTTGTTTAATTTATATACATCTTAAATTTTTCCAAAAAAAAGTTTTTTAATATGCGGTTTTACACTAACAAGCATTATTTTCGATCTAATTGTTGGGTCAAGTGTGTGTGTGTGTGTGTGTATATATATATATATATGCAGAATCTTAAGTCAACCATAGTTTAGAAGGCATATTTAAACAAGACTAGATAGTTATTGTTTCAGGGGTTTTAATTATTTTTCATGTTTAGGGGTTGTTTTTAAATACTTTGGGTTTTATTTAAATTGGACTTAACATCAATCCACTAATACATTAGAGTTAAGTTTATTTTTGACACTGGAAATACTCTTTTTATAAGTTTTACAATTCAGAATATACAGATTTTGATTTCAGAATAATAATTATGTGTGTGTGCAAAACTCATATGTTTTTATTCTTCATAGAACTATCTTGACTTATCAAAGAATAAATATTTTTGTAGCATTTTTCTTATACTTTTCATTTGTGATTTTCTTAAATCATTAGGTGGGGAATTCGTTCCAATAGATTTGATGCTTCGGTTTAGGTAATCGTTATGTGAAACTTTTATCAACCAAATTTGATTTTAACTTTTTAGAGTTTGTTCTTTCTTATATGTAGGCTCTAGCTAGGGTTCTTACCCTATATGTTCGCATCATATAAAAGTCATCAAGTCAATCGTAAACATATAACAATAATGTATATTAAGAAGAACTAAATGAGTAGGGGAAATCAGTGTTCCCCTTCTCATAAAGTATTATTCATTGGAATAATATTTTATTTTTTTATATATATAATTTATTTCTTAATTTCATGCTTTAACATTAGATTTATTAGGGATTAAGCTTTGGTTTGTTTTTTGTGAAGTTATCCTAGTTTTATGGCATGAGCCGCAAGTTTCCTAGTTGATTAAGGTTTTTTTTTGGGTTTTTTTTTGTAATTGAGTTTTTTTCTTTCAATTTCATCCTTCATGATTTGGGTTGATTGAGAATTAAGTTTTATAATTTGTTTTAGTTTACTTTCTATGAATGAGATTATCTCAATCTCATGACCTGGGTCAAGGGTTTAAATGATTAAACCGAGTTAACTCGAGTCTTTTTTTTCTTTTTTTAATTGATTTGTTTTTTTAATTTTATCTTTCAATGTTGGATTGATTAAGAATTGAGCTTTATAATTTTTTTTATTTGATTTCTATTGGGTTATCCCGGTCTCATGATTCATATTTGACAGGTTAACTTGAATTTTTCTTTTCTATCTTTTATAATTTTTTATAATTTTATTTTTGAATATCAGGTTGATTGAGAATTAAACTTCAAAATGAGTTTTGATTTGTTTTCTATAAAGTTATCACGATCTCATGACCCGGGTCGATCCTATATATTATGATCTCATGACCCGGGTCGATCCTATATATTATCGTCTCAATATTTATTTTTAAAGGATATTATCTTGAAATTTATTTTAATCAAATGATATTTTTTTCCGGTTGTCTATATTATCTTTAAACTTATCAAGTTGACTGAATCACGTCATATCAATCTCTATACAATTTAATTTTTTCATTCTTTCTTGAAAATACGTTTCCAATTTTTAATATATTTTTTTAAATTGATGCAACCTACTTCTTAGCGCAAGTAAATAATCTGATACCTAATTATTATGATAAATACCCAAGAAGAATCTCGATTTCTTAGCATAACAAATGTATTTATCGGAACTAAACACGTACATTTAATGTCATCTTAGAAAACCAAATCACTTAAAATTAAAATAAAAAAGGTTTATAAAATGTTTTTAGTGCTAATTACAAACACAAAAATAAAAATAGAAGATATTTCACACCAACCACGATTAATGATCAATCCTCTCTATTCAATCAGATGTTAATCACATCTTAATTAAAACCAAGACATGAGCAGAATCAATGCTCTCTATTCAATCAGATTTTCTTTCCTTCGTTATTGCGCTGAAATCTGGAAACTCGTTGCCATTTATTTGAGAATTCCAATGCATGAACATGATACAAGCTGTCCTCCATTTTTCATTACATGTATAGATTTGTATGATTGTTCTTGTTATTTCTGATACCCACAAAATTCAACGGCAATTTCGCAAGAGTTTCCAAGCTATTATAGATGTTGCCTCCCGACATGGAATGCCAACCTTTTCGTTCTTGTGCTTGATAAAAAAAGAATCTATAATTCATTCATGTGAAGATAAAAACAACCTCGTGTTCTTCGAAGACAGGAAGAAAAAATCAATACCTGTGATATTATTTCAAAATATTCTCACATAAGATTACATACAAAAAATACTCAAAAAGAAAAAAAAATCAAAATGAATATGCCTACCACCTACGTTACTAATCAAACACGCAGGATTCAAAAATATATGGGAGTTCACAAAGGAGTGTACTAGTAAGATTGAGCAGCAATAATCTGATTGGGATCGTAGACAATTCCATAAACTGGCCCTCCCCTCGGGCCTAACACATTGCTTCTGTCCGACGGTTGTGGTGCAGAAGCCA
>Ga0307515_10007972_pt1 | contig 20789 bp, 17 predicted proteins | sample 17_EM_MG_FD_194513 | JGI IMG/M metagenome (GOLD analysis project Ga0307515, IMG submission 194513) | Populus trichocarpa ectomycorrhiza microbial communities from riparian zone in the Pacific Northwest, United States - 17_EM | ecosystem: Host-associated > Plants > Roots > Unclassified | place...
CTTACATAAACATCTTCACTTCTACAAAGTTGAGATATGCTTGTGTGCATGGAAATCAATTCATGGAAGAAAGAATTAGATGTCACATACAACGAGCCAGAAAATTTCAATGTAACCGTGTAAAATAGTTTCAAGACCTTGACAAAAGATCTAGCCTTTTCTCAATCTTCTAAAGCAGGAGGACCTAAGTTTTTTTGTTTTCCTTTTTAATCTACCTCAAAGTAACTCAAATACCTAGGATCGGTTTCTTCTAACCTCATAAAAACCACATCAAATTTATCAGTCGCATCTAGCATCATATATGTAGAGTTCCATCTAGTTACAACATCCAAGCAAACAGATTTTTTAATCCCAATTTTCAACCTCTTCGTACATTGGTTAAAAACAAGTTGTCTAGAAGGAGAAGATCTAACAAACCTCACTGCATTCCTAATCTTAACAACTGAATCATCAATATCTTTCAATCCCGCACATACAATAAGATTAACAATATGTGCACAACATCTAACATGCATGAAGTCATTTGACATTATATTACTTGCCCAATTACTTGTTACTCTCTTCAAATATTTTATTGTCAAATTATTTGAACTTGCATTGTCTACCGTAACTATTAAAATGTTATCAATTCCCTATTCCAACAAACAACCCTCAATTGCTTGGCCAATTGTTTCATTTTTATGATTAGAAACTTGACAAAAGTTTAGAATTCTTTTATTCAAGTTCCAACCTTCATCAATCCAATGGGCAATCAAACACATATAATTAATATTTTGGATTGATGTCCAAGTATCGGTTGTTAAACATACACGTTGATCCTTAAGAGCTTTTTTTAATTTTTCCTTCTCAACAACATAAATTTTCAAACAATCTCTCCAAATCATCAAACGAGAAGGAACATCAAATCTAGGTTGCATTGCTTGACAAAATGATTTAAATCCTTGGTTTTCAACAAAGTTAAAAGGTAGATCATCAAGTATAATCATTTTTCCTAGGGTTTTCCTACACTCTTCATAACTATAACCCACTGCCTTAATAGTCACTAGATTTTTCTCTTCATTATTACCCCCTTTTATTATAGGCCTAGGTTCTAAGACTAAATTTTTTTGTATTCGGTCAATTACAAAAGGAATTTTTTTACGTGCACCTAGATGGCTCCACATGTTACTAGTCCCATTAAGTATAATATGACATGCATAGTCTTTTCCACAATACATACATGCAGCCCTAGGAGCCTTAACATTACCATTTAGTTTTTTAAAGTGATCCCAAATTTGAGATGTTTTTCTTTTATTAGATCTAAAAGCTGGATTACCTTCACTTTCAGTGTTGCTATTTATACTAGAAGTAGCAACTGGAACTGGAACCGGAATAGGCAAAGAATTGGGTTTCGAACTTGAAGGATTTGATTCAATTGGTGTAGGATCTTCCCGATTATCCATCAGAAATTAAAAAAACAACAACATGAATCAACATCTGACTACAATTGACTAATTGAGAATCAAGCAGAAATATTGTAATGGACTAGGCAAAAAACAGATTGAGAATCAATTCATTGCAGAAATACTGTAACCATATACTGATTTTCCATGTTAACCAATAACCATATTAACCAATGCAATATACACTGTAATGGACTAGGCAAAAAACAGATTGAGAATCAATTCATTGCAGAAATATTGTAACCATATACTGATTTTCCATGTTAACCAATAACCATATTAACCAATACCATATACATTGTAATGGACTAGGCAAAAAACATATTGAATATCAATTCATTGCAGAAATACTGTAACTAGATTGAATAAAGCTATGAACACTGTTCAAATCCATTTTGATAAAACAGATTCACCCGACAACCATGAAAAAACAGAATGAACAGTTACCCCTTTTGGGTTACTAGAAATATGAAGCAAATATATTACCAGAATGAACTCAAACACTTGTAAATATCTTGATGACCAGAAAAAGTCAACAAAACTAACATTGTTTCTTCTCCACAGGATTAAGAACAGTAGTGTGCAGGTTTAAGTAGTATAGGCATGAAAAAATAGATTCACCCGACGACCATGAAAAAATAGATTCACTCGACAACCATGAAAAAACAGATTGAACTTATTATTGAAGCTAACATAACACCCGATAAGCATAATTGATAATACAGATCAAAGAAATGTTGTAATGGCAACATAAATCAACAGAAAGGAGAGAGGGCGGGGAAAGAGGGGCGAACCTGAAGAAAGATGCAGAAACCCTAGCTGCGAGAGGATAGAAAAATGACAAGCAGAGGTCAGAGAAGCATCAAAGTTTGAAACAAAAAGTTGAACTTACAAGCACATGAAGATAAACTTTACCTTGCCGCCTTTTCTCTAATAGAGGAGCCCTCTCTTTCTGCTGCAAGTGAAGAGAGAAGCCAAGGGGTTTTGTTCGGGTTTTTGTTCGGCTGCAAGTAGACTAAATGGATGTGGAGATGTGGGTTGTTGACTTATTGTTCGGTTAGAGAAGAGACAGATGCAGGGGGTAAGACGCAAAGAGAATGAAAATTGAAGGGTAAGAGTCAAGACAGATGCAGGGGCAATGGGGCAAGACAGATGCAGAAGGGAGAAGGCGATAAATCATCTTTGCTCTTTGGTGTGGGCGGCGGCTTCAGATAATGTCAATTAGGGTTAAGCTTAGTGGTTTGCTGTGTTATTTATACTACCGGTTCGGTTCACCGGTTTAAGTGGTCAAACCGAAATCGAACCAGAAAGATTTTATGGTTTTAAAAATCGGTTTAATCGGTTTTCTATCTCGGTTCGGTTTTCTCAGTTAATTTTTTATCGGTTCTCTCGGTTCTTTCGGTTAATCGGTTTTTTTAAACACCCCTACCCGTAAGTAATCCAGCAAGGTGCATTCATTGTTCTAAAATTGCAGTACACGAGTTTGAGTAAGAAAAACCGGCGGCATCATCTCCAAATTACAAAACACATAACAAGCAAGGAGGGTCAATTTCTAATACAGAAGCACTCGCATCGGCTCGTCTCGCCATAGATTGAGCTGCACAAGGGCAACCCCTTCGTACTTGTTTGGTTGTGAAACTTGGAGGGGAGGCGAGGAGAGGGGATAGGAGGAATGGGACCTGTTTGGTACTTGCGTTGAAGAGTCCAAGTGGAAATAATATTTGAAGCAGGTTTGTTTGATTTATATATGAAAGTTGGTAAATTTACTCCATGGAAAAGACAAGGGTTGGCAAATCCTGAGCCAACAAACTCTACTTGTATGAACAGTGAGATTCCATAAATTGGGGCCATGGATGTTGCCCTCCCGTTGAAATGCAAAAAAGGAAGCATCTTGAATGGACGATCGGATATTATAATGCAGCGTGGATGGCTGATGTGTTTGGCAATTGTCATGTAGAGCATAAAGCAGCTTCAATAATTCCACCGTCTCGTATCAGAAAAACTACGAAAACACCTCCATCCATCGATTAAAAAATTAAAACATCTGCATAAGAAAAAGGAGAAACTCCTCCTAGTACAGTTATTATTCTTTTACTTAGTAGGATGAGAGAGACAACGTCGATAACTTTTTTTTTTTTTTTTTTGGATTCTTGAAATCCCACCCCCGGAAAGCCCATTTTGTGGGTTAGGTGAATGAGTAAAACAACGTCGATAACGTGCCAAACCAGCATCGATGATCACCTTAATCACACCCGAACATTCGAACACCCGTGCGTATAGCATAAGCATAGTAGTAGTTTATAATAGATGGATATAACCGCCCCCACACCCTCTGAGATTTTAAGGTTTGATCTTCGTCCCTCAAGGCTCCATCTCATATATCTTTCGAATTGAAACCTAACTCAATGAAAGAAGACTTTGGTTGCTTAAGGAATCCAATTGCCCCCTTTCCCCAATCCCCAAATAAGCAAACAGACAGACAAATAGCAATAATAAAAATAAAAATATTAATATTAATTGAAGGAGAGGAGATGTGATGTGATACGGTAATGAGAGATGGAAAGGGATGGTTACGTGGTGCCGGCGGACCCTCCGGCGGTGACTTCCGTCAAGAAGAAGACGCAGCCTGCCAGGAGTTGGATTCTCGTCGACGCTACGGGACAAGGCACCATTCTCGATGCAGACAAACATGCTATCATGAACCGCGTTCAGATTCACGCGCGCGATCTCAGGATTTTAGACCCTCTCTTGTCTTATCCCTCCACCATTCTCGGTCGTGAGGGGGCCATCGTTCTGAACTTGGAGGTTTCGATTTTTATTGTTACTATTAAGTAGTATTTCCTTTATATTTTTCTCTCTGTTTTGGCGCTTATTTGTGGTTTTTTAATGGTTGCAGCACATCAAGGCAATTATTACTTCCGAGGAGGTTCGCGGCTTCTGTTTTCTTTCTTTTTCTTTGCTTTTTAAATTTTGTGATTTTGGAAATTAAATCTTTTGATTGCTGAATGAATGGATTTTTGGGTTTTGGGTTTAGGAGATATTATTTTATGGTAGGTATAAATTAGTGATCAGTTGTGTTTGATACTATTTGCTCATGTTTGAATTCATACTTCCCCCTTCCTTTGGGGCAAAAAATAATAATAAAAATCGTGCTTGTAGCTTTTGGTTGTTTCTTTTAAATATGGAACAGGTTTTGCTTCGAGACCCTTTGGATGAAGATGTTATTCCTGTTGTTGAGGAACTTAAAAGGCGATTGCCTCCTGCAAATGTCTTTCGTCAAAGTCAAGGAGATGGGAAAGACCACACTGGTGGACAACTTGATGTTGAAGCTGGTGAAGAGGATGGTATGCCTCATTGATTTTTTCATTCTTGCATTGACATTTAAGAGTAGAGGCTTTTTGTTCTGGTACTGCAAACATGTTTTCTTTACATTATGGTTGGTTCATCTAGAAAATTCTTGTCTGTTGAGTAATCCGGGTTGTATGATACAGAGTCACCATTTGAATTCCGTGCCTTGGAGGTAGCGCTGGAAGCCATTTGTAGTTTTCTAGCTGCACGTACAACAGAGCTGGAGACTGCTGCATATCCTGCTTTAGATGAGCTTACCTCCAAAGTAAATATTTGTTGTTCTCCATGTAGTTGATATTTCTTTTATCAAATAATAATCTTCTCCTGGTGTTTCTGTTGATTATTTTTTCATAGAGGGAAAAATGTCCATCACACCTTGGTTAAGGAACTGGATAAAAGTTTGCGACAGATAATGTAAATTCACGAAAAATACTTTGTTGGGAGATGGATATCTGTGGTGAGTGTTGCATGATTGTGTGTTTACCAGTTAACATTATTTGTTTTCCATGGTGCCATATCTCTTTTTGGAATGCTGTGGTGGTTTTCCCTCCTTTTTTAATCATGGGAGTGTGGCATATTAGCTGTTTACCGTGTCTTGACATTTTGTAGGAATCCAATAGCTTTGTGTAATGAATATTTTATCTGGTCGGAAGAACATCTTTGAGATTGTGCCAAGCGTTTCAAATAAGCGTTATTTGTATTTGTGTTCTTTGTGAAGCCCTTAGGAGGATTATTGGAAGATCGATCTTCTTCCTGAATTCAATTGTAGGTGTTTTATTTGGTTAAGTTGAGTGGGCTGTACTATTTATTTTGTTTTAATGTTCGGTTGAGTCTCGTTTATTTTTCCAAGTGTTACTATGAATGGTGTTGCTCCTTCTACTCTTTTATAATGCTGGGTCGGATGAAATTTTTACCCAAAAACAAATTAAAGGTTGACAAGGTTTTGGAGGATCCTGATGTATGGTGGCATTGAGATTGTGGACATTTGCTCTGTTCTCTTTATGGTGGTATCTTATCTTTCAATTCTTCCTTTTCTTATACTCAGCATTACTTTCTTTGAGTTGATTTGGAGCTTCCAGTGGTTGGAATTTTGCTTATTTCAGTCAGTGGTGCTATTCTTTATGCGGCCACCTTCCAGTTTCAAATTTATTTTGCAGTTGTGTAAATATCCTGTGCATTCAACAACTTGAACTCTATAAATTACTGCATAAGCAGAACCCTGCATGTTTTGGATCCATTACTCTTGAGGTTTTTCTCTCCTCCTGCAAGACAAAATTTATGCTGGATAAAGTTAATTTTACCTTGTATGCAGAATCCTGCATGTATTGTTTGTCACTATTTTGACTCTCTCATTTTCCCTTCTTGAATGGGCAGGTTAGTAGCAGAAATTTGGATAGAGTTCGTAAATTGAAGAGTGCAATGACGAGGTTGACTGCTCGGGTACAAAAGGTAGGTGTATAATGTTGGTGGTGTTTGTGAAAAATTGCATTATAAATTGCTTTCAACATTTATGATTGCATCTTTGGTCTTGGATTATATGTTCTGGGTAATGATGTATTTGAATGTAACCAATAAAGAATAGGATCTTTAGTTGCTTTATATTATAATAGTTGGGAAAGATTCAGTGTCCTCTGATGTTGCACTCGCTTTTGGCGAATTCTACTGGATTCAGTCTTCTGTCTCAGAAAATGTTGACTGACAGTTTAGCATCTCCAACAGTTACTTGCATTTTCTGATAAAAGCATTTTCAATCGATTCATATACAGTGCATGGTTCTTTCCAAGAAGAATATGTAGCTAAGGATGTTACACATTCAGGGATTAATCAACATCCAGCATGGAAGAAATCTGCTATACAGAAAATAAGTCAGGTCTGCTTGGGGGATAATTGCAGAAGAGACTTGAAAAATACCTAGCTGATCTAACACTAATGAAAAATAATGTGCTTAACTGTCCCCTTCAATTTTCTGTGAATTAGACAGGCAATGATATTCTCATCAATTTATTTTAGGTGAGAGATGAACTTGAACAGTTACTTGATGATGATGATGATATGGCTGACCTTTACCTATCACGAAAGCTGGCTGGTGCGTCTTCACCAGTCAGTGGCTCCGGTGGTGCGAATTGGTTTCCTGCTTCCCCTACAATTGGGTCAAAAATTTCTAGAGCAAGTAGAGTAAGTTTGGCAACAGTTCGCGGAGACGAGAATGATGTTGAGAATGATGTTGAGGAGCTTGAAATGTTACTGGAGGTAGAGTTTCTAACTGTGTTTTACCTTCCTCATTTTCAATTCTTATTTGAAATGGGACTAAGAAGAAATTATTCTTGAAATTGGGTGATGATGTTCTTGCAGGCTTACTTCATGCAGATTGATAGCACTTTGAACAAATTGACCACGGTGTGTACTTTTTATTTACTTTTCCTTTTATTCTACACAAGGCACACACATTATGGTAAGAATTGCAAAGCAATTTCATCCTTTTTAAATTGCATAAATTTGAAACATGCAGTTGCGAGAGTACATTGATGACACAGAGGATTACATTAATATTCAGGTAGGCAATGTTGAATCGAACGCTGAAGTTTGTTTCCTTGTTTATGCGTTTTTTCTTACATTAAATTTATGCATCCTTTTTCTTCAGCTTGACAATCATCGAAATCAGCTGATTCAGGTGCTTTATGATTTTCTCTTCATGAATTGTGTTGGGGCCAATTCACTCACAAGCAAGCAAGCACGCGCACAAATTGCGTGTATGTTTTGATCTGTTATTCATGCTATGTCTTTCCACTGTTTGCCGCAGTTAGAGCTCTATCTGAGTTCTGGGACTGTTTGTTTAACCATATATTCCTTGGTGGCTGGAATATTTGGCGTGAACATCCCATACACATGGACTGACAATCATGGTTACATGTTTAAATGGGTAAGCAAAATACTTTTACTGGGGAATTTAGCTCCTGATTATAAATTGCTTTTATACGGGGAATCATGTGTTTTTTTTTTACATTGCCAGGTGGTAATTGTCACAGGAGCATTCTGTGCATCTCTGTTCCTAGTTCTAATGACATATGCTCGCTACAAGGGCCTGGTTGGATCTTGAAAGGTCCCATGTTCTCTGTAGGTATAATTCGAGATTCCTAGTTCTAATGGCATATATATGCTCCCTCCCTCTTGGTAAAGCATGCAGTTCAGTCTGCAGGTCATCATGGTAGATTCTTATAATTTGTCAAATCCTTGTTCAAACCGGGCTCAGGCATCCGACGAGGAAATTGTAAAACAGCATGCAGATTTTTAGATATACTTTTTTAATTTTTTTTCCCACGATAGTGAATCTTAATTTCTTGAAATACAAATCAGCATTTTATTTTTTGCTTTTTTTATATATATTTAATAAATTAATGTATGTTTAAAGCGTATTTTGTTACATTTTCTCTAACATACTAATAAGAATTAATTATCCTAATTAGTGAGAGGCTAATGAGCTTTGATTTTTAGAATTATTAACAATAAAAATATCAATAATTGTCAACGTGTTTTTAATATCAATAAAGGCACAATAATTAATATCAGCTATAATACATAATTAATATCAGTTATAATATTATCTCTATTTTAATGACTATATATTGATGAATCAGCTTGTTATTCCAAAAACTTTTCTCTTCAATCTTTGACATCTTATCTACTTGTTATTTGCTTTTTTTGTTCTAATTCTTAAAACAAAGAAATAAAATAAATTGAAAAAAAATATAAAACGGATAAAAAAAATAAGTTATTGGGTTTAAGAATATAAGAATTAAATATATAATCTTTGAAATCATAAAGATTAATCAATTAGTTTTGTTAAATCACTAAGAACAATTAACTCCTTTTCTTTTTGTTTCTTTCACGGTCGACCGGCCGCCAATGACAATGAGCCCACCGGCCGCCACCATAATTGGAGCATCTTTCTGGTGATCATTTTCGATGATCATCATCCTTGTTTGTTAATTTATCTAACACAAATCCAGAGTCTACGTGACACATTCTCCAGATAAAAAAAGGTTTGGATACAATTTTTAAAAATTGCTTTTAAGCTTAAGTGAGTGATTGAGTATGCTTAAAAAAATAAAAAGAAAAAAATGCCTCTAAATGCTAATTTTAAATATTTTAATTTAAAAAGTAATTAAATCATTGTAATATACTTAAAAAAATAAAAAAAGATAATCCCACATCCAATCAATCTAGCAATGATCACTGGATTATATAAAAAGATTAAAATACCCTCGAAAATCAAGACCTTTGGTTTTTTTAAAGAAGAAAAAAAATAATTACACTAATTCTCGATAATAGTTCCTTAATCTAAACTATAGACTCTAAGCAATTCTCTCTAACTAGTTATTATCTTTTGCTGTCATCAAAGTGTTTTGACAAAATCATTGTACAAATATTAATATTGTAAGAAATAAACTTGTTTGTTCACAAATAACCAACCTCTATATATATATATATATAAAGTTAGACAACTCCACACAAATCGAAAGGACATTACTAAATAACGCCATTGAAATGAGGTTATGAAGTTCGGAGAAAACATAAAATCATGTACAATTCTATATTTGTAGAGACATCGATATTGATATATAGAACGTGAAATCAAAGCTTGTTTGGGAGCGTGGTTGTGGTTATTTTTTAAAGTATTTTTCATGCTAAAATACATCAAAATGATTATTTTTTTTATTTTTTTAAAAATAATTTTTGAAATCAGCGCATCAAAACAATTTAAAATATATAAAAAAATATTAATTTTTAACAAAATAAAATTAATTTTTAAAAAACACGGGTATAACCGTGTTTTCAAATACTCACTTAATTAACCAGAGATTAATAGTAGAGGAGGAACTTAAATAATTCCAGGATCCATCATTAATTAATAAATTATTTAAATATTCAAAAATAAATGAAAGGTTTCAGCATTACTTGCCCATTAATGACCGTCTATTTTAGCATAAAACATCAAGTTTTTTTTTTTTGGAAAAAGTTTAGTATTTAAACAGAATCCATTAACAAATCGAGACATAATTAACTGCTCCAAGCCTGGAAAAGGTAAGTAACTCAATTAGGGATTTTTAAAGATTTAATTAATTAGGATAAAGAATGTTTGGAAACTCAATCTAAATTTCCTATATAATGAAGGACTTGTTCGAGGTTTCTCCAAAAAAGTTTAGTCGCTTCCTCTAGGGAAAAAATAAAAATAAAAACAGGCATGGTTAACGTAGTAAATTAAAGTGTTTTTTTTTAATATATTAAAATATTTTTATTTATTTATTTTTTAAAATCCAATTTGATATTAACACGTCTAAAAATATAAAATAAAAATTAATTTAAAACTAAAAAAAATTAAATTTTTCGCAAGTATAAATCAACAGCAAGGCTTAGAGATTGTATTAGTTTTGTCATGTAGGAGGAGGCTGTGCGATTATATTCGAAAACATTGAGAGCCTCGAACAAATCATATCAAGGCCATTACCATTGTCCAAATCGAACAAGGCCAGCCCTCTCTTCTAATACTCCAAGATTTCACTCTCTCCATTTTTTTGTTTTTATTGATAATATCGCTCTCTTAAATTCCGTTTTCTCGCCCACCAAGCACAAAGCCACTGCCAAAAGAATTTGTCTAGAATCGTTAATCACCAACCCAGCCCAACTACCACCCTTTCTTCTCGCCGATTCTTGCTTGTGATTGTCGTGGTTTTTTCTTGGAAAAGAATAAATAACTCTCGTGATTTGTGGGGTCTTGATTACATGCACCGTGTGGGGTACGTGAAACAAGGGAGAGTGTTAGTGGCTTAGTGAGAACCCAAAGGCAGGTGGGGGTGTTAGCGAAGATGATGTTAGGCCAGGTGGTGAAGGTTCAAAGAGAGGAAATAGCGGCATGCATGACTTGTCCTCTTTGCAACAAGCTCTTCAGAGACGCCACTACTATCTCTGAGTGCCTCCATACTTGTGAGTCTCTCTCTCTCTCTCTCACTCACTTCTGTGTGTGCTCATCTTCTTCTATTTTGTGATATTCGATGTGGTTTCTTTGTTTTGTTTTGTTTCTTGTTGTGGGCGCTTAATTGTTAGTTCACGTAATCTGTGTATCATCTTTTATTTTTCGGAGTTGAGCTTGGTTTATTGTTTTAATTGGTTATTTTTGTGATATGGAGAGGAGTGAAATGCGGTTTTATGATCTTGTTTTTTCTTCATTTTGTTTTCCTGGTCTTTCTTTGCTCAATGGATTGGGAGTTTGATTTTGAAATTAAGGAAAAGATTGAAATTTGATTGGTAAATATAGCCTTTTCTTTTGTGTTTGAGCAACGTATGATGTGAGCTTACAGTAAATTTGTTTGCTGAAATAGTAAAATTTTAACTTGGGGTTGTTCGAAGCTTTTGCATGGTCGCTGTGCTCTTCAAGTCCATCAAAATTGTCAGGTCCTTGATAAGTTCATGCCGTGTCAAGTGAGAACAGTACTGTGTTTGGGGGATGATGAATAAAGGTTTTGCATTTTTATTTTCCTTTAGAAACAGTTTCTTAGTGTTCTATCATTTAATCAGTATGTTTTAAGTGTGTCTTGTTATATACATATTCTCTCATCGAGCATATATCTGATGCCTGCTTCTTCATTTTAATTTTTGAAACAGTTTGCAGAAAATGCATATACAAGAAGATAACTGATGAGGAGTTGGACAGTTGTCCAGTTTGTGATACTGAATTAGGTTGTTCTCCGCTTGAAAAGCTCAGGTATTTGATCATCTCATTCTCTTATGATTTCCAAGTTTATGCCACAGCAATTTTTAATAAAGCATCTTAAGTGCATGCCGTGGCAAAACAATACATAGCTGTTTCTGATATAGTTGGACTATCGTATTACACATATGTAGGACGTATTCGAATGCTGTTTGAGTAGTCTCCATGCAGTGCAAGTGAAATTATCTTAGGGTGTCAGAATGATTGACTAAGGAGGACGCTATATAATCACTGAAATGATTTTCTAGACATTCTCTGTCTTTTCCAACTGCAGAACCAATCCTTGACACTACTAATTAATGCACTTGGAAGGAAGATATCAAATTTCCGAGTCAATTTATTAGACATTTACACCAAACAGTAAGTATATGCTGCAAACTGTAGACATGCAATGTGACACTAGGAAATCAATTATCATGCTGCATGTTCCTGGGCAGCATCCCTGCCCTGCCACTCATGTGGGATGCATAATTTATTTATTAGGATTCTCTGATATAGAATCTTGAAATATTATGATTGAACCTGTGCCTCAACCTGTTTATATGGCACAGAACAATTAGAAGTCCATTTTCAACTTGGAAGACAACCAAAATTGAGAAACTGGTCATGGATTTCACTACAGCAGCATGGTCTTGGTCTGTTTTAACTTTCTTTCTTTATGTTAATCAACAGGGCAGACCACAGCTGGCAAGATTTAAGGGCCAAAATCTTCCTTTCCAATAGAAAGAAGGCCAAGGAACCTGAAACAGTGTCCTTGGTCCCAGAAGACGTGCCCTCGGTCCCAGAAACTGCGCCAGCAGTCCCAGAATCCATGCCAGTCCAAGAAGCTGATCACTCAGTTCCATTGATAGGTAGAAGAAAGGAGAGATCTCTCTCTTCATTGGTAGTCAGCACACCTAAGAAATCCGTCAAGTCTTTTCTGACAGGAAAAAGATCAAAACCTATTGCCAGAAAACGAGAATCTCCTGTTCTCATTAAGGAGCTGGTTAAGAAAGTGGACGATTACTATGAGAGTTTAAGCTCACCCGAGACTTTAAGCAAAATTGCACAAACTAAAAGGCAGGTAGAAGTCGTTAAACTTCAAGTTTTCTTGCTAAAACTTTTCTCACCTTTTTGTTTTGGGTCCTTTGAAAATGACGTGCCTTTCCTTTGATGCGTAGTAATTTCCTGTGTAATTATTTTCATGGTGTAGAATTCTTCTACTGCCGAGTCACCCAAACAACACAAACCTAATAAAGTTTCAGAGGATGGTGTTAAACCATGTAAAGGGAAAGCTGATTTTTGGAAACCCTTAAATTGCTCGGTTGAAGGTTCAAGCAAAACAAAGTCTAATAAGTCAGAACTACAGGAAATTCTTGTCCAAATAAAGAAGCTTGATGCCCAGGAGAAAGCTCAATCACTCAAAACCAGTGTTAAGGAGCACGGTGATAAATCGAAAGTTAATGGTGAAGAATCCAACTCGACTTCATGGCCTTCAGTTTCCGTGAAATCTAGACGGCTGCAAGGCATGCAACAAAAAAGAGCAGCTCCCTCTGAGGGGTTGAATATTCCAGCACAGACTATTGTCGATGCAAACAGTAAATGTGATACAAGATTGAGTCCAATATGGTTCTCATTAGTTGCTTCTGATCATGAGCAGTGAGATTTTGTTTCTTTACCATTACTAAAGATTCATTGATGATTGGTCAAGCACGCCATGTCATGTTGTTAAATATTGTTTCTTTTTGGCATAATTTCAGGGGTGGAAGTGCGCCCTTGCCACAGATATCTTCGTGCTACTTGAGGGTTAAGTGAGTTTCATTAACCCCACTACCTGGTTTTTATTCATAATGTTGGTTTGCTTGTCAGTGTCCATTTTGCTCTTGAGTTTTGACATAGGCTCTGGTTAAACGATGTGTTTTATCGCCACCTTTCTTCAGTTTTGTAAAACAAATTCCGTGGTTTTCATTTATGTGAAATTGTAATTGCATCTATGCTAAGTTTTGTAGATATATTTTCTTAGCGACAATGACACTGTATCTTATCTGATGTTTTCTATGCGCACTTTGATTTCCCTTCTATTTGTTTTGGTTACATAGAATTTCCCGTTGCTTATGTTGTAAGCTTTTATACCCTTTTGTTTCATCATAATAGCATGATGTCCATTTCCATTTACAATTTATGGTTTCGATGAACATGTACTTCCAGGTACACTCCAGCAAAACAAAACTAATCACAGCCTAGAAGTAAACTATATTTATGACTCCTGTGCTCTTTCGTCGCTATTCCCCCAATTTCTTTTACTCTACATAACTATGAAATTCTGTGAAGAAAATAGATTGAGAGAATGATGTTGTTGAAAGTCCAGGAGCAAACACTCTTTTCAAATATCAGCAACACCTGAAACCATGTTTTTAAAATTTTGAATGTTAGAAGCCTCAGAAAATAGGGAGTTTCACTTCATTGCTTCAATGGGCAGTTGCAACTACAATTTTGTCTGTGAGGTTTTGCATGCTTAGTTATGTTTAAGTTTGTGATTGCACACTGGCGGTCACAATCAAAATAGGGGCACATAGCATAAAAAACATATTGGTGTTGTCCTGTGAAAATGAAGCCAATCATCATATTATCATGAAGTGTTTTAATTGATTACATGAACTCTGCACATCATGCCTGATGTTGAATTTCTTTTTCTAGGCCGGAATTTCATTTAGAATCTTAACAATGATTATTCTGAAGTATCTGTGACTTTAAAGTTGTAGATTTGCTCCAAAATTCTGCTTCTGTCCTGCTCCATTGCAAAAATAGAACTCAACTGTCTGATTTCAGGTCATCTGCGAATGTTAATATATAGAGCATATTTTAGTCTCTATCTTTTCCCTTCCTGTGGTTGTTTTTGTTTATATTGTGTTCTCACCTGAAGTTTGCTTTATACCAAGAACCCTTTTCTTTTTCTATTTTTTTTAACAAATATACCAACAACTATTTTGTTGATCAGTTGTTGCAATTTTATTGTAGGGATGGTAGTTTGCCTGTTTCATACATAAAGAAGTATCTTGCCCAGAAGCTGGGTCTTGTTAGGGAAGCTGAGGTAACTTCATCTTTGTTCGTTTATCATGTTAATCAATTTGTGCATACAAAACTAAATAATCTTATATCTTTCAATCCCTCTTCTTTTCCTATTGTAAATGGAAGTGGACAGCATTTCTTTTTCTTCATTCGTAGATTTCTTTCCTTTGAACTTGAATGTCCAAATTACTTTCTGTGGTTCCTATATTTCATCTTCCATGATGTATGACAGGAAAAAGTCTTGCTACTCTCTTTGTTTTTGATATTGTCCTTTAACAAGACCTGCAACAGTTTTTGTGATGATGGAACTGTTTACTACCTACAATCCATGTAAAAAATAAATGCCGGTGAAGTGTACTCCTAAATTATCTGAAGACTACTGCCTAAGGAATTAAGGAAATTTTAAAACACCGCGAGTAATGCTCAAGTTTCCACAGGTGGAGATCTCAATGCGTGGTCAGCCAGTGGTTTCAACGTTGCAGCTGCATAACTTGGTAGACTGGTGGTTGCAGACAGCTTCAGCATCTGAAAGAATACGGACAACTGTGGGCAGTTCAGCTAAAGATTTTGTGATGGTTCTCTCGTATGGTCGTAAAGCTCATCCTCCGTAAACATCTTTGCTTCAGCGGCGAAATGTCATCTCTTGCAACAGTGATCTTGGTCAAGGTGGTCGGAGACAACAGTGTGTTTTGCATCATCGTGAATGCACAGCGGATGAATTTGCTAAAACCACTCTGCTTTCTCTCTTTTTCAACTTTTCTTGCAAGGAGAGCAGACATAGTAGAAACCATACACAAGTTGTAGACGAATATGGATTGTTTATTTTATTAATAGCAGATTTGGGGATTCTGGACTAATGCCTGAATCCATGGATTAAATTTAGAACAGCTCAATGAGGACTCGTGCTACTAGCCGAAGCCTTTCCAGGTTGGGTATGACCTTAGAATCATCTGGTTGTGTTGGGCTAGAATGGCCAATTGGCCACCATTTTACATGGAATAAATTAGGTTAATGCTGAGGAGTGAAGATTAAAAAAAAAAACCCTATGAAATCCCAGTCCAAGATAAGAGCAACTTTGAAACCCTCCCAGTCAGGATGTGCAACTGGCATAGACTCCTTTTGCCTTTCCCCCTTTTAATCCCTCTTGTTCGGTTCATGACAAAGAAGCATACACACATTGTTATTCTTGACAGCAAGATTTCAGACCTCAAAATGATAAAGAAGCTTTGTGTGATAATTTCAAAATTCAAAGCCAGCAACATTCTGCCTCTTCACCACAATAAAAAACAATGATAATCAATTGTAGATTCTAGCTTATCCAAAGCCAAGGAATCAAGGCACGTAAATCATCAAGAAAGGGGCTGTTAAAAGAAGAAGAAGCTGTTACTGTTTACTATGCAGGATGTTGATTTTACGTCCTCTGATATCTGGAAAAAATTGTAAATATTCAGGGTCTGGCTAAAAGCAAATCTCAAGAGAACAATTGCAACCTCTCTGTATCCGCAGCAGCTGCTTAAAAGGAAGCCGGTAAACAAGATGCAAAGTAGATATATTTGAGATTTACTTTTAGCCATAAAGCGAGGAAATGAATACATAAAAGTAATCTATAGCAGGGATCAACTTGTTCCCAGATTTCAAGTCGGAGCATGATCTCGGTTCCATGTCCTACAATAACAGATAACATCATCATTAACTTGACCTTGACGTCCTAAGTTTTCAGGTTTGCTCCTGTGCTTTGATACAGGTATGAAGCAACAGAGAAACATCAATCAACAAAGATCATTCCCACGGGATGGGATAGAGAGAAGGTTCCTGCTAATCTCCACATAATGCAAAGACTAAGCCATGGCAACTCAACACAACAGCATCACCAACACAAGTAGTGAAAACAAAAAATCTGCATCAAAATCCATTTGACATAGGTGAAAAATTGTGAGTGATTACCTAAATGTAAATGTGAAGTACAACTTTTGGGTGTTCGTCCCAGTATTCCCAAGCACTGTAATTTAGACACAGACCAAAACAAGCATAATAAGTTGATAACTGGGTATGTAACTCATTCTAAGCAACAATTAAATCATCAAATCACCATAACAGAGAAGCATGCAATGCCATAATTACAGTCAAGATGACATTAATTAAGCTAAAACCAAACAATTCCCTTTTCTTTTCTTTTCAATCCAATTAGGCAAAACTACAAGCCACCAGTTGGAGGAGCATTATAGTCACCATCATCATCAGAGAGCAAGTTGGCATACGGCGAGGTTTCAATATCATCAGCAACAAGATCATCCGTACTCCTCAACGCAGCATGCAGAAGCATCAAAACGACAGCGATCCCACCACCAACGACAACATTCTGAAAAACCCCACCCCAAATCACAACCAAAAAGTCAACCACAAAGAGCACAACCAACACCACCCAGTCACTCACTTGATAGCCCAAAAACCAAAGCGGCTCCTCGCGAGAGAAATAGAGAGAGAGCCAGGCAATTAGAGTAATGAACAAGGCGATTAGCACCAGGGGATGGTTTAAGAGGGATAAGGAGAGGATAATCAAGAGGATTATGGAGTAATTAACCAAGAAATGAAGGACGTTTTGGGTTATCCTTGTGGTAGTGTCGTGGATTGAAGAGGGGAGGTTCAGTAAGGTGAGGTCTAGGAAAACGGACCATGGACGTCGACCTGATGTTAAGGGTTTTGTGGTTTCTTTGAAGAAGCTAGACACGAATTGGGACATTGTTGCTCTGCTGCTGATGAAGTTTTTTGAATTTTATTCTGAAATCAGAGGAGTTTCGTTTGATTGAGAGGAGGAAAAATCAGGGTGCGGAAGGAGGCTTCTTGTTAATTTTTTTTTAGCCTTTCAAGGCAGGCAGGCACCAGCAACACCTTCTTTAACTAGGTAGACGATGACTTTGACTGACTCTCCTTTTGTAATATTATGGGCTTGGTGTACAGACTAAAATTGATGCGAGGCCCAACCCATCCCAGCCCATTTTCGAGGAAAGGAGACTAGTTAACTGCACGAGTAAGGCAGGTCTTCCAGGCTTCATCGTCTTCAGTGTCTCGTTTCCTAACCCAAAATTAACAGCTTAAGCTTGAAGAGAGCATCTTTCTCTCGGAACAGAATCCCTTTTAAGTGTGTGAGAGAGAACAAGAGATTCAATGTCGCTTCATTATTTTCTCACACTGTTTTGTTTCATCAACCTAGCTAGTGTGTGTGAGCTAGCTTGTTTGCTTAAGGAAATTAAGTACATGGAAAGCTGCCTTCCTATGAATCAATCTTCACAAACACACAGGCAGTTCCAACACCTGGGAATGAAGTTGGATTCCCAAAACTAAGTGAAGTTGTAAGTTTCAACCATTCTGCTGGTGGCATTGCCAGGTATGGTAGCCAGATAGGTGTGACAGATACATGGAACCTCACCTGTACCGAGCTGCCATGGATGGAAAAGCTGATCCACTCCGGAAAATGCCAGACCAATTCTACATTCAAGCTACGAAACCAAGAATACATTCCTCCACATTGCATGCAGTTTGGTATGTTAGAATGAGTGGAGATAATCCTTGACTCGAGTTCGTTGCTTTTGCATCAGCTCTTCACATAGCAGCAAGAGAGGACATTCTAATGTTGTTCGGGTTCTGATAGAGAAAATGAAAACCACTTACCATGATGTGGAAATGGGAAGGGGAGCTGCCAGATCATCGATGAGGATGGCAAATAATAAGCACAACACTGCTTGCATGAAGCTGCACGATACAATCAACTTGATGTGGTAATGTTGCTGGATGAAGAAGACCCTGAGTTACAACATTCTGCATAATGTATTCATTAAGTAGAACCAGTGGAGCTAAACAGCATAATGAACTCATTAAATCCATGACGTGATATCGATCCACCAGATATCATTAGATCGAAAACCAACACTTCGATCAATCTCGCTCTTCTCCCACCATCTTCTGTCATCATGTGAATTTCAAGAAATTCGATTCTCTTCTTCAGAACAACCATCGCTTTTATCAATCACCAACAGACCACCTTTCTAATTTCGTAGCATTGTTTCTTTTAATTTCTTGTTATTTAGCACCCCACTTTCTTTGGAAGTCGAAGCAAGATCATACGATTCTCATCTTCAAGCACCTCTCCTTTATTCTTGGGCCCTCCACTTTGGTAGTAGAGCATGAAGTTGACTCCCTCTTTGTTTTTGCCCTAACGGTTTTGATGTTTTAAGCGTTTCTTCTAGCAGGAAAAGAAAAATATAAAAAAAATGACAAGAACACGGCACGCAGTAAATACAAGTTAAGGGCCTTCATATGACAATCTCAAAAAAACACAGTCACCCTGCCAAAACCTGCACATATACGATGCAGCACATTAGCAGAAGCTGTTCAGGCAAAATGCTAGATTCAATTTGCAGGTAATAGATAAACTAGTATATTCTGAACTTGGAAACGATAGCTTCACACACCTGAGAACAAACAGAGCAATTGAGCTGCAAACATGAGGGGGGGAAATTATTGCATTTAAGAATTTTTTAACTCTAAAGCGCTAGTATAGCTGCCTTCAATCCAGACCCTGAAAACATCTCAAACTAATTAATGTGTCATTTTATGCTTTCTCTCAGCCATGAGGGTTCAAAAGCTAAAATGCTTCAAATGACGTGCTAATTTTTTGCATTGATAAAGTCCAACATGCAAAGAAATCTGCAATTAATTGATAGTGATTATGGAAAGATTTAATTAGTTTAACTGCAATACGATATGGATGGCATCACTAGCATGGTAATAAGTAAAATACTCGAGAGGATTATCCTTGAGGTAAATCATAATGGCTGTCTTCCTCTATGACGACATCATCAATGATTCAATTGAAAAGAACACCACTGATATGTTTTGCTAAGGCTATTCCAAGCGCGTGATTTCAGTATTAATTTCTATCACAGTACCATGCCAATGACTTCCTATGTGGAAAGAGTGCTTCGTATATGATATATGAAAGAGCTGCGAGAGCCATTATACATGTCTACTTAAATTTAGATTGCAGCATCTGGGGAAAGTAGTAACAACAACCTAACCAAAGATAGGAAGTGCAGGTGGATCCTAAACTGATCCAGATGGAGGAAAATGTATGCTCCATTCGTGGTGAAACAAGCAAAGCAGACCAAACTCATGTTTTTACATGCATCGACTCTGAACTATATAAGGCGGCTGCAGAGGGTGAAACTGAAACCTTTCTGGAATATACAAATCAACTCCAATGCCTAGTGACCCCAAACAGAAACACAGTTCTCCATATTTACATCACAGCCTTATCTGAGAAGATATATGAACCAATCAATAGAGTCCCCGAGATCAGTAAAGCATGGTTTTCATCAGTACCACAAAAGCTGCAGCGAGGAGTTAGCAATGTCCCTCCCCCATCTGCCAAAACAAAGTCATCCCAATTTCTCATGGTTATTCTTGAGAAGTGTCCGTCCCTGTTATTGCAGACAAATTCCAACGGCGAAACTCCTTAGCACATTACAGCTAGATATGGGCACCATACAATAGTATAATTCCTTGTTGCAAGTGCAAAAGCTAATCGAAGACTCTGAAAGGAGTACGGAGAAGCAAGACAGATGCTAAGAATGACTACCAGAACGACACAGCCTTGCACGGGGCAGAGCGGCATGATCATATTGCAGTGGTGAGCAAATCGATCAAAGATGACCCTGATTTTGTGTATGCTGAAAATGATGCTGGTGAGACTCCACTCTACATGGCTTTAGAGAGGGGATTCAAAAACATGGTGGCTCAAATATTAGGAACTTGCACAGCAGCCATTTATCAGGGCCCCGATGTTGAGAGCTGATCCTGAGCTTGAACTTTCACCCGAGTCTTTCCTTCGCACTTCTTCAGCCAAAATCAAGTCTCGAATGTCATCATACTTCAGTTTGGATTTTCCAGCTGAATTGCTCACGGCTGTCCGCATGCCTTTCCAACTGCTTGGAAGTGAAGCTAGCAAGATGAGTGCACGAATCTCATCATCAAACTCAATCTCAACAGATGATAATTGATTTGTGATGGTATTAAAGTTATTGAGGTGTTGTGTCACCAAGTGGGAGATTGTTAATTATTGGAGACAAGCAAGCCCCACCATGTGCAAGTGGGATTACCTAATCTCCCACTTAGCACATGGTGGAGGA
>Ga0307515_10007973_pt1 | contig 20787 bp, 10 predicted proteins | sample 17_EM_MG_FD_194513 | JGI IMG/M metagenome (GOLD analysis project Ga0307515, IMG submission 194513) | Populus trichocarpa ectomycorrhiza microbial communities from riparian zone in the Pacific Northwest, United States - 17_EM | ecosystem: Host-associated > Plants > Roots > Unclassified | place...
GCATGGATGGGAGACCAGGTTCAGTTGAAACTTTCTGATTACATTGGAGATTCAATTGAAAAATCGATCTGCCGAATGAAGATTTATACAAGCTTGCTCCAAAAATACGCCTAGCTTAACTATAATTACAGTGATTCTGCACTTGGCAATGCTTGCTTCGTCCTGATTTCCCCGCCTCTATCTAGCTCTTATTCGAATCAATTGAATTTAACAGAGAGACGAGCTGTCTTCTCTAATAAAAAAATCAATGTATACACTCGTCCACTGCGAAATTACATTGAATTCAAATTAATAATTACAATTTCCTTTTTATATGTCAACCATGGAAGTCGAGGCAAGTAACTCAAAAAAATATATGCTAACAGCTGTTCCTAAAGTCCCAGGCTCCCAGCTATACAAATGTAACCAATCCAAATGTACAAACCACTTGTGCGTACGAGGTTAATAAAGTTTTTTTTTTTTTACTACTATAAATGGTATTAAATGGATAAATGAAAGAATAATAGTAGCACAATGTTAAAAATAGGTTTCTCGCAGTAGTTTAAATATTTTTCCTTGCCCAGCTCCATCAACAAATTCAAAATACCACCAGAGTCTTTCAAAAGGCTAAATAACCCAATAAAACACATGTAAAAAAAAAAACTAAATAGGCACCCGTGATTGGTTTATGTAATGCAAGGCGTAATTCATGTGATTACGCGGGTCTTTATTTATAGTTAATTGATGTAATTTTAGTTTATTATAATTCATATATATATAGGTTGTGAAATTAAAAAAAAAAAACTGGAACTCGTGGTAGATCTATGAAGCAATTAATTCAAAGAAACTGACTTGTGATTAAGCTATATAGAATTGAACTCTAAGCAATGTCTAGTATTTATTGATATAGACTTTAAGATTTTGTTTAAAATTGAGGTCCAACCATAATTTTAAATATGTTTTTAGATTTAAATTAATTTTTTTATGTTTTTTAATTGTTTTGTTGTTTCAATATCACACATGAATTTTAAAAATTAAAAAATTTATTTTAATATATTTTTAAATAAAAAAAACTTTAAAAAAACCCTCTAATACACTAATATTATTTTTGTTATTTCGCTTCCAATATTAAAACAATAAAACCAGCACAACATTCCATACACGTGTATACAATCTGTAATTAACTGTGGATCCCCATGGTAAATAAATTGATAGATTTATAAATCTACACGGAATTATTTGTTATATGTCAACTAATATGTTTTTTTAACATGCATGTTTCATTTATCAATACATAAAGATATCGATGTATTGCATCTGTTTTATTATATCAAGATGACAATGATATTAATTAAACAACCCTGCATTTCTTTTTTTTTATATCAAATATTACATAATTATTTGAAAATATGATAGTAGTTATTTTCTAAAGTATTTTTTGTTTAAAAATATATTAAAATAATATATTTTTTAAAAAATATTTTTAATATCAACACATCAAAACAATATAAAAAATTAATTTAAAATAAAAAAATTTAAAATTTTTAAAACCAAACTAAAAATTAATATTGATTCCACGGTTACGAAAAATATAAAAATAACGTAGTACTACTGAGAATGTACCAGTCACACCACAAGGAATAAACCCTTTTCATCATCTTTTTTTTAAAAAAAACACCTAGAGTATCGAATTTAACATGGCGTGCATGATGGTTGAACCAGATTGTTTCCGCGGTATAAGTGTCTTTTTTTAAAAGTTATTTTTTATTTTAAATTAATTTTTAATATTTTAAAATTATTTTGATGCAGTGATTTTAAAAAATAAAAAAATTTATTTTAATATATTTTTAAATAAAAAACAACCAGCATGTATCTTGAAAGTGCATGTATCTTGAAAGGAGGCTGGATTGATTTTTGGGATGATGCCTGAGGTCCCTCGATTCCCGTTATTTTCAGCGCAACTAATTACGATTGATTAGCAATCTAGATTTTCTAATGTATGGCAGACAGCTGACCAAATTGACGATCCAGATCTATTGCTAATTGATAAATGTAAAAAGTGCAGATCGAAGCGTGGAAACACAAGAGTATGTGTGAATGGAGTTCAAGACTCGAAGCAGTCTGATTTTCTGCACGCCATCTCATGTGCCCTAATTTAAGGCGGCAACAAGGGCGTTTACGAGAGAAATCCTTGAGTTGAGGCGACTCCGAAAGTGGCTACTAGATTAAATGATAACGTTATCGTGGAAATTAAGAGATGCAATTCACAGCATTTCCAGAAGCCTACGACATTCACCAATGAACTGTCTACTCGTTGACATATATATATATATATAAAGTTGCTGCTCTTTTGGTTTTACACTTCTGAACCTAATTATAGAGAACCCGATCCAGGTTTGCCTGTTTTTTTGGGAGATTGATTAGGTCAAACTGATTTTTAACTTAGAAAAAAACAAATAAAAATAAAAGGTTTTTTCAATGGCTCAATGTAAGTGGGCCAAACTAACCATATCGGGTTTTATATGTAGGCACAAACACAAGCAGAGTAGGAATGCATATAAACTCAATGTTTTCATCATGTTTTTAGACGTTGTTTATTGTTGAGTAGATAAATTGAGCATGGGAATTTTTAAACTCTACCAATTAAGTACATTCTTTCAAAATTAAATTAATTTTAATTAATTCATAATTCTTCTTTATAGCATGAGCCAGTATTATCAGTTGAGAATGAATTGCTAATGTATGGAAAGGAAAGGATATTGATTAAAAGTGTTATTTGTGTCGAAAAACAAAATCATTCCAAAGTGTTATTTAGCTCGGAAGTAAAAGAAAAACCGTTCGTGTTGTGGTTTTCAGACCAATACCATCGCCGGAATATATACTTCAAAAATATAATTGAAAAGAAAACGATCGACTTGAACTAACAATATATACTTAAAAAATATAATTGAAAAGAAATCTATATAATTCCTCAAAACGATGTGACTTAAGAATGGTGAATCCAGAGATTTGTCTCCGTTTCATGAAAAATGGTTTTGAATTTACTATTATAAAAGTTAGTAAATAAAAAATACTTTGCGGTTAGAGAAAGATTTTACTTGGTTTATAAGAAAGTTTTCTTTTTTATTTTGAGTGAAATATATTTTTTAAATGTTGTAAAAAATAAAAAATATATCTTTTTATTTGTTGATTATATCAAATTTGATACTCAATCTTTTGATTGCCATATATTTTTTTAAAATTATTTTTCTGGTTTACTTTTTTTCAATTTTATATCCTAAAATTTGATTTAATTTGATTTTTATATCAACTTTGATCCTTATTCTTTTGATCCTTGTTTATTTTTATCTTATCATTTTTTTAATTGAAATTTTTTATATCTATCATATTTTGTTTTTATTCTTTTAATAGATATTTAATTTGTTTGAAATAATTTATGATTTTTTTTCAATTTAATTTTTTTTAACATTTTTCATTTATTAATCCTCATTGTTTAATAATTTTTTTAAAAATATTAATAAATTATTTTTTAACTTATTTTTCATGAATTAGCTAAATATTAAAAAATAACTTTTTAAAAAAACATATACTTAAAAACACTTTCCATAATTAAAAAAAAAAAAACAGAGAATAAAATTGTCCCCAGCACAGATATTGTAAGCTTTTAGCCCCTCAACGAACCCTATATGCTTGTCAGTGTCGCGAAGCCCATCCGTGGATGAATGAAATTTCCAACTTGCATTTGATGCTAAAGTGGAAAATAGGAAAGTATATTTGTTTGGGAGGGAATAGGGAGATGGGACAGCCATGCACCTATCATACGCTTGCTTGCTTGGCCAGGGGACCAAGACCAACACTAGAAGGAAAGGGCAGTATGGTAAAAGACCTATAGCCCAACTGGCAATAAGCAATCGCTACATTGCATTTCAAGATTCCAATGTAAGAGGGTGATATGTCAGCAAGTTCTAGTTAATAGATCCGCGCTAGGTTGCGTTTTTTTTTTTTAAAAAAAAAAACCTTAATAAAATAAAATCAAGTTACAGATAATTATTAGATATTTTTATTAAATCTTTAATTTAAATTTTTATTTGTAAAATTAAATTATATAAAAGTTATTTTGATATAATTTAATTGATTTGACTAGTCAAAAAATCCTTTTTAATTAGGAAAAAAAGTAAATATAAAAATATAATTTAAAAAAATAATAATATTGACATAGAAAAAACCTTTTAACTTAACTTTTTGCTCTATCTTATTTAAAATTAAAATATATGAGAGTTGTTTTAACATGATAAATTCAACTTGATGATAAATAAAAAAAATTAAAGAAAAAATTAAAAAAAAATAATGAAATTGTCATGAAAAAAAACATCTCGACCCAACTTTCTACATGACTTGAGTTTAAAATTGAATTGTGTGGTAGTTCTCTCAATATGATCTAGTCGACTTGTTAAAAAAATTTAAAGATAAAATTTATAAAATTAAAATAAAATAAGGGATGAAATAAAAGAAGAGAGAGGGCAATCGGAACAAAAGAGAAGGAAAAGGAAAGAAAGAGCTTCACTGCGTGTATCCTTGCTACATTTACGTCTGCTTGTGGTGACTGATATATTTCTAAAAAAATTGAGTTTTTTTTAGAAACGGCCAGCGCTCAGTTAAGAAATGGATGAAGTGGCACCACCTTGGCTGGTACGAATCATTAAATGCATCAATGATAACGGTAAAGGTAGTGGCCCTCACGACAAGAGGTACAAATAGGTAAGCCTTAAGGCTCGAGGCAGGGTGAGCCGATGGATGCACAAGGAGCTTGGATAATGGACCATCTAAGTTGACAAGATACACAGCATAATTGGTGGTTAGATGTTTAGCTCGGGGGAAAGTGGCAGTAAAGTTGTGGGAAGTTTCGGTGGTTTTCAAAAATGACTAGTCGAGGGAAGATTGTCCAGATCACGGGTGGTGAGCTGTCAAATATGGGGCATGGCTAGGAATACTACATAGCCATCAGGTTCACGGGAACATGTAGATCCAACAGTTTTAGCTCGATTAAATATAAAAGTTCATGGGTTTAATTTGAACCCCTGCTCCCCAGCATTATACATGAGATTTTTTTTTTCTGGGGGGTTACCACTACGGTAGCAGCACACAGAATCAGCTTTCTCAAGAACTTCAATATATTATCAAATTATGTATTTGTTTTTATTAAAAACTAGCCCTATCTCTGCATATACACCAAGGCTCCGTCTGGAAACAAAGGTTGCGTGCAATTAACCTCGTTTCCAAACAGACACTTATACATTTAAACACTGCCTGTTACAGAACTGATACACTTGGGATATCAATTTGAACAATCGTTTACTACCAAGGACGACATTGGAATAAGTTCTGGGAAGGACCTGGATATCTCATCCTTCCTTCATTTTTATCGGGTCTGGGAGTTTTTTTATTTTTATTTTGTTACTATTATTGCCGACGAACACTATTTTAAACTGCTTATTCAAACAGAGGAGCAAGGACAAGTAACATTAAAAAATAAGAACAATATAAATATTCTTGCAGATATACGTCGTTATTTTAATTTTGACAATCAACACGTAAAATTAACTTAAATAGCTGCAACACGAATCCAATAATTAATCTATTCTAAAAATCTCTCTATCCAAAAAGTATTTTCAGAAAACAAGAGTAGGCATGCATGGATTTTCATGAAAAACAATCCATATAATCGGACCAGAAAATGATAGCATATTTCCAAGCAAAGGGGAAGAAGAAAGACAGACGATCGAGGAAACCGTTTCTATTTCCACCCCTACTTCTATTTCGGATTTAAATTGCAAATCCAGCTCATTAATTTATCGTCCTAGCAGCGTTGGATGAGTGACCAAACAATCTGCTCATATAAGCTAGAATCCAAAGCAATTAAATTCACAGGATCAAGTCAATAAACGAATGTTTCCATGGATCCAACAAAGTTTCCCTAATCTCAACAAAAAAGCTAATGGTGTAATCAAATCAAGTAGAAAGCTTCTCTGGCACGATTCCTTTACTGGGAAACATTCAAACAAGAAGGATAATAGCGAAAGATACCCCCTAAAAGCCTGGTGTTCAACGTTAATTACCATCTCATAAGCAGACACGATTCCATGGATTAGGTTTGTGCTTACGTGTCTCCATACAAAGCATAGATTGACCCACCTACGACTTAGGTTCCGTCTGCATCGTGATGGTATGCTTAAAGATGTTTTTAGATTTAAGTTATTTAATTTTTACTGTTTCAATGTATTTTTATTCTAAATTATGATAAAAAAATAAATTTAAAAAAACTATAACTTATATATTTTTTTCAAATCACAATCATAAAAACTATTAAAAAACCATACAGCAAGTGAAATCGCTGTCCAGTAAGATAACGTGAATTAATATTAAAATCAACATACGGTCAATGATTTCAGTAATTTTCTTGATTAAAAAAAATTCAGTATAAGTAGGTGCAATCACTAGCACAGGATGAAAACCCTTGTCCTTGGCCCTCAATTACAGACAAAAACAAAAGGGGCTTTGCCAGCCTGGCTTTAACCCACACAGTCTATATTCCCACTCTCTCACACAAAATCCCCAAACTACCCCCAGCCAACTATCTCCTCTTATCATCATCTCCTGTCGCCACCATAGTCCATACACCTAGTTTCAAACACCATGTCAATCCTCTGCATTTTTCTATTTCTAACCACCGTCGTCGTCTCCGTACAGAGCTTACCTAACGCAGAACTTCCTGCGTTTAGAGAAGCACCGGCATTTCGAAACGGCAGAGAATGTCCCAAAAAGACATGGCCTTCATCATTCAACAACCTCAACCACCACCGCCACGATCCTTCTATAATTCACATCGCAATGACACTCGATGCCACCTACCTCCGTGGCTCCGTAGCCGGAGTCCTCTCCGTCCTCCAACACGCCGCCTGTCCTGAACACATAGTCTTCCACTTCATCGCCACTCACCGCCGAGCCGACCTCCGACGCACAATCACCTCCACATTCCCTTACCTAACCTTCCATCTCTACCATTTCAACACTGATCTGGTCAGAGGAAAGATCTCCTCCTCCATTCGCCGAGCTCTGGATCAACCGTTGAATTACGCGCGAATCTACCTCGCCGACCTCTTACCGTTCACAGTGAGGAGAATCATCTACTTCGATTCTGATTTAATCGTGGTCGATGACGTGGCAAAATTATGGAACATCAATCTAGGTGCACACGTACTTGGCGCACCAGAATATTGCCATGTTAATTTTTCTTATTATTTTAACTCTCGGTTTTGGTCGAGTCCAGTGTATGCGACATCGTTTACGGGGAGGAGAGCGTGCTATTTTAACACGGGGGTGATGGTGATAGATTTGAGAAAATGGAGAGAAGGGAAATACACTGAAAAATTAGAGTACTGGATGAGAGTACAGAAGAAGAATAGGATTTACGAGTTGGGTTCATTGCCTCCTTTTTTGCTTGTTTTTGCCGGCGACGTGGAGGGCGTCGAGCATAGATGGAATCAACATGGGCTTGGGGGCGATAATCTTGAAGGGCTGTGTAGGGATTTGCATCCCGGTCCGGTAAGTTTGTTACATTGGAGTGGTAAGGGCAAGCCTTGGCTCAGGTTGAACTCTAAAAGACCGTGTCCGTTGGATTCTTTGTGGGCACCTTATGATCTTTATCGTCATCCCACCTTGTTTTGTGATACCTAGCTAGGTTTGGTGCTGTGATCTTGATGCTAGGACAAAGGTTGAAATGTGAGGATTTTTGTCAGGTCTATCGTTGAGACCTAAGGGGGTTACGGCCGTTAAAAGAAATTTGTTAACGGCTGTGATTTTGTGGAAAATGGAGCGTTCAATTACTTTGAAAATGCAGAGAAAAAGTGGGATCTTCGGTTGTTTGTCATGGTGATCCGATAAAGATGATGATTGACTGCGTGGATAAAGGAAAAGCTAGGTGGTGGAGGGTTTTTTTTTTTTTTTTGAAGAAGGTTTTCTTTCAAGATTATGGAAAATCGCTTTCAAAGGGTTTTTGGTCTCGCTTTGTACAGTATAATAATAATAGTAAGTGAAAGGGGTATTGTTAAATACCAATAAGGGATCTCCACCTGCTACATTGTTTGATTAATGTTTGTCGCTGATCAAAAGTTGTTTTAGCTTTTGTTTGCTTGCTAAAAACTTTACTGAAATTATTTTTCAACATTAATCAAAAATTGAAAAATAAGTACATAATTTTTTTTTAGTTAACCTCTTAATAATGTCAATTTTTTAAAAAAACATGTTTAAAATATTTTTATCAGTTGCTATCAACTTGTTATTATTCACCGAACACTACAATAACCAGTAGTCGACGATATTTTAAAAGGGGGTTTGAAACAGTTTTAAAGTGATTTTTTTTTAAAATATATTAAATTTTTATTTTATTTTTAATAGTAATATATAAAAACAATAAAAATTTTAAAAATTTAATTTTTTAAAAAATACATTCAAGATTTAGTAAAATTATGGTCGCACAGTGGCGCCAAAAAATTGTTGATATAATTATTATTTTATTTTTAATTTTCAAAACTTTTTATCATTATTACTAATATCATCACCTTTCTTTATCATAGATAATGTATTTTTCTTGATTTATTATCATTACTTAAAAAATATAATTAAAAATAATATATCTTACAGAGAAATATTATAGGAAAATATTTTTTTTTGATATGTCAGGATAATAAAAAAAATAACGAAACCTTAAGTTTGCAATTAAAATGTAAAGTAAGCGCGGGTTCTTGAATTGTCGTGGGTATTGGTTGCATTTTTTTGCCCAAGAATCGCCGCTTGTTTGATTTAAAACCAGCGACTGGAACAATTTCTTTTCCTTCTTTCGTTGATTTGCTCAATCAGGACTTCCAAGTTCCTAGCTAGGGAAATAAAAGAAATGGAGCTCTCTTTTCCCTCCTGTTTGCCATTGATCTGGAGCTTTTCCTGTTTGTTTTAAAGGTTATATCGTGAAGCTATAGTTAATTTTGAAACAGCGATAAAGCTAAAGTTTTTTTTTTTCTTTTCAGAATGCAATAAATCTAAAGCTGAATCTAACATCCACACTCATTACACTTGCTAGTGAAGGAAAGAAAATAAAACAATGGAGTATAACTTCCACTCCTAGTGCAGGCAAGGCAATAGTAAATAGAGAAATGGGAAAAAGAAAAAGAAAATATTTGAATTCACTTGGGTTGAATTTGATGCTCATATAAGCTATATGCCTCGACCATTGATGAAGGCTGCGGATTCAATAAACCAAATAGGAGCAATGCCTTAAACCGATTCTTGCTTTGGCTTCGAACATGGGCCTGGGGTTCCATCGGTCACTGTGTATACCTAGGCTGGATCTTTTTTCCTTGGGCTTTTTCTAGAAAACGTGTTTTGTTGACATCAAGCGTGCTCACTGTACAACATCATGTACGTGCCTCTTGGGGCAATTTCAATGGTAAAAACCAGTCAAATTGTCAATGTAATATTTTGAACAGTGTATTTTTTTTTCCATGTTGTATTTCAATGAAAAATGGCATCTTGACATGTCATTTTTTATTTTATATGGAATGAAAAGAAGAGAGGGGAGGAGTTTAAAGAAGGAAAAAAAAACAATTAAGATTTTCTCTTCATTTTATGCCTTCTTTTTTTAAAAAAGAAAAAAAATAAAGTAGTCAATAGTTGTTAGAGGCAAGATCACGCACGCATACCACCTAGCAAATGCCATGTGGATAAGCAGAAGCCCAGCCCAATCATGTTTACAAGTATCTACGTGTCATCTGTGGTGTCCATTGCTTTTCTTCCTCTTCCATCCCCTCAAGCCATCAGTACTGCTAAGTGCTATCCACACAAAATACCTGCCATAACTGTCACTGTATAACCAAGCCAAAAATATCAAAGGAAGAAATGATGAAAAAAGAAAGAAAGAAAAACTAGAGGTCTAAACTCGAAGCGGATTCAAGAGAAACCAGTGACTTGACACTTGAAGCGGAGATTCAAGTAAAACCTTTTCTCTGCAGTCATGGCCACTGTGGCATCAGGAGGTACAATACCTATCAAACTCCACAGCACTCACAGACCAAAACCCCCATCTCCATTTCTTGGAAGAAAACTCAATCTCAATCCCTCTTCAAGAACATCCATAGCCACCTTACACCCCAAAACACTTGCAGTTGTTGCATCATCAGGAGGTGAGTTCTTCGATGCAGTTCACAATCTCTTTTTGGGTGTAGGAGTAGGGCTACCATGTACAGTGATGGAGTGTGGTGATATAATATATAGAAGCACTTTGCCAAAGCCCAGTGGGTTGACGCTTACTGTTCCTGGCGCTGCTTTGGCTTTGGGTACTTTGTCTTACCTCTGGGCCACTCCCGGTGTGGCTCCTGGGTTCTTTGACATGTTTTTTCTTGCTTTTGTTGAGAGATTGTTTAGGCCCACTTTTAAGAAGGTTAGTGTTAGTTGTGATTGGTTTTATTGTTTCTCTTGGTTGGATTGTTTTTGTGGCTCTTGATTGCATATAACTTGTTGTTATGGGTTTGTTTTTTGGTTTCAGGATGACTTTGTTTTGGGGAAGAAGTTGGGCGAGGGAGCTTTTGGAGTGGTTTATAGAGCTTCATTGACGAAGAAGCCTTCTTCCAAGGTATAAAATGTTTGATGAAATTATTTTTTGTTGTCAGAAACTTTCTTTGAACTTGTTCTTACAGAAATTGACTCTTGAATCAATTGCATCATTGTGTCTTTTTAGGTACATGACTAAAATTGAATTGGTTAGATATTTCACAGTTAATTCATGACATTAATTTTACCAATCGCTGCACTTTCTTTATTAGCTGTCCTGCTTAAGCTAATAGATTCATACCTTTAAATCTCTTCAACATCAGATGTTTTTGGAAGATATTCTCACTGATCGTTTCATGGGATGACCGGATGATTAAAAAGGAAAACTAATCAATTAATTCTATTGGTGTTTTCGATGTTCTGGTAATGATTTATGAGTGATGCACATGCTTCTTAGCTTTCATTGACTAAGAATGCCTTGAGGAACTTAATACATTACATTAATTTGTGGTTTTTAGGTGCCTTATCAGAAGGAAGGTGACTTAGTATTGAAAAAGGCTACTGAATACGGGGCAGTGGAAATTTGGATGAATGAACGAGTTCGAAGAGCTTGTGCAAACAGCTGTGCTGATTTTGTGCATGGATTTCTTGAGGTGTTGATCTATAATGACTAGTACTACCATATAAATTAAGGGTATTTTTATCTCAAGAATTGAGCAAATCAATCTGATAGCTCACACCCTTTTGTATTCTGTTCCTTTTCTGGTGACTTGAATTGCTAAAATGGAACTAATCTCAGAATTCTTCAAAGAAAGGAGCTGAATATTGGCTCATATGGCGGTATGAAGGGGAGGCCACACTTTATGATTTGATGCAGAGCAAAGAGTTCCCCTACAATGTTGGTACATTCTCTCTGTTTCCTTCTTTATAATAATACTCATTACTTAGATTCAATAACTTATACATCTGAATCCCGTGTTTGAGAACTTTGTATAATCAATTAGCTTAAGTGAAAAGGTTGATCCTTCCTTCTGAGCAACAACTTTCAGTCTTTAATTGGTGATAAATATTAGGTTTTTCTATTGTTGATGTAGTATCACAACTGAACGGTCTAATTCATCTGTACTTCTCATTCTGAAATAGAAAATATGTCATTGTGTTTCTATTCCCAACTGATTTTGTAGATATAGTTGGTTTGGACTTAATTGGTTCTATTAAGTTGCTTCAAGATTAAAACTTGGTTTATTCAAATTACCAGTGCCAGTTTTAGTAATATTACCTAATGTTCAGGTAGAGACAATGATAGTCAAAGAGGTACAGGACTTGCCTAGGGGGCTGGAGAGGGAAAACAGAATCATTCAAACTATCATGAGACAACTTTTATTTGCGCTGGATGGCCTTCACTCGACAGGAATTGTGCATAGGGATATTAAACCACAGAATATTATTTTCTCTGAAGGTAATGACATCGAGATTTCTTCTAACATAAAAGTTAAAGTCAATCTAAGATCAAATTATTCATGTTTTCATGTAAAACTGGAGCAGGATCTCGTACATTCAAAATCATTGATCTTGGAGCAGCAGCAGATTTGCGAGTGGGAATCAATTATATTCCAAAGGAATTTCTTTTGGACCCAAGGTACTTTCTTTCTCACAAGGCAACAACAACTATAAAAGATTATGGTGACAATTTTATTGAAGATAACTAACTATATGACAGGTTGAACCCCCAACTTCTTCACTAGTAACTGAAATTAGTACTGAGACTCGTGTGATGCAATCATTTAAGTTTGAATCATGCTTGTCATCGAGTTCATAGTTCTGGGATTTCGTTCTTCAGATCTCCAAAAGGAGCTTTCCTTTTCTTAGCACGTTTATGTAGCATTTAGCATGTTTATGTAGCATTTGAATTCCTTTATTTACTTTATGTCGATCACCATGGCACTTCACAAATAGGAAACAGGCATTGCTAACTAAATTTTTGACAATAAGATGGCCCTTCAATTTTACATCATTTTTTATATCCATGATTGTAGTAGAGACACAGCATACATTTTATTTACTTGGTTTCTTTTTCCTAATTTCTTTCCCGTTTATCATATTGTATTCACAATCCATCCCATCTCAGATATGCAGCGCCAGAGCAATATATCATGAGCACGCAAACTCCATCTGCGCCCTCAGCTCCTGTGGCAACTGCACTTTCCCCAGTGCTTTGGCAGGTGCAAATACCAACCTCAATATCTCCTAGTATAATTATCATGAGCCTGGCATTCTCCCTCAACGAAATAATCTTCCTTCTGATGCTTTTGACAAACAGATGAACTTGCCAGATAGATTTGATATTTACAGCACTGGTTTAATCTTCCTGCAAATGGTGAGTGAAAATCACTGAGCAGCTATGGTTACCGTGTTCAAGCGCTGAATACTTTGTCTGCCATGCATCTGTTCACACCTACAGACATTCTGTAGTGACTTTCATATAAGCAGTTCAAGAATGGACAAAAATTATTAAATCCTTCTGTACATCAACAACAGCAGTGAGGAATCCTTTTCTTTAATGCTTGAGGGTACTATCTACTGATTCATGCCCAGAAACATTTTGCAATAGGAGTACCAGTACCGTAAATAATGGGGAGTTGTGGAGGGGAGGGGGAATGAAATACAGTAAATGCATTCAGGGAAATAAATTTTGCATTTAGGTTAGCATTTTCATTGATTTACCACTCAAATTATCACATCAAGAAATTGTTTGAAATGTTCTGGTTTATAAATTAAGATTTTAGTTGCATTGAAGGTCAAATAAATTGATAAAATGTACCACCAAACATGAGTGATTAGGTCACATGCCATTTTCAATTGATCAAAGTAGAACGAAGTACTTGAAAATTCAAACATTCAGCTAGTCACACACTGGATATGAGAAACTGTCTTTAGGCATTATTAGCTCTTAAAATAGTAACGTGCTTCTTCATGTTGTTACCTGAGTCTAAACAGATTGCTAGTTTTGACTACTTCTTGTGATGGAATTTTTTAGTTGTATTCAACTTTTAACACCTCTTCTTACAGGCTTTTTCAGGACTACGATCTGATAGTGCACTCATACAGTTTAACCGTCAATTAAAACGATGCGATTATGACTTAAATGCATGGAGGAAAAGCGTAGAGCCACGTGCCAGCTCTGACCTTCGAAAGGGTTTTGAGTTATTGGATTTAGATGGTGGGATAGGATGGGAGCTTCTTACTTCAATGGTTCGATATAAAGCAGGACAAAGAATAAGTGCAAAGGGAGGTTTAGCTAACCCTTACTTCGATAGGGAAGGACTATTAGTTTTGTCCCTCATGCAGAATCTCAGGCTGCAATTGTTTCGAGCAACACAACAGGATTATGGAGAAGCTGCCGAATGGGTTATTCAGCTAATGGCAAAATCTGGAACAGAGAAGGAGGGTGGCTTCACAGAAGCTCAACTTCAAGATCTGAGAGTCTGTTTTTGAACTATATTAAAAATTATTTTTAACAATATCGTTCACAGAGGAATCTCTGACTGTTTCTGTTCTTTATGTTCAGGAAAGACAAGAGCCTAAAAAGAAGGCAAGCCCTCAAAGGAATGCTCTTGCGTCAGTACTTCGGCTCCAAAGGAAGATTATGAAAACAGTGAACGAGAGCGTGGACGAGCTTTACAGACGAAGGAAGAGCCTATGGTGGAGCCGATGGATCCCCAGAGAGGAATGAAAACTGTACATAGATGCATATATTTTAGTTTTTATGTAAATTTTGTAACTGCAGTATTACATCTGACCACTTTGGTGGAATAGAAAATCATGTGTGAAGATGAACTTAGCTGGAATCTTTGGGGAAACATACCTGGAATCTTTTGACCGCACGTGTAAGCTCCTTCAGTAACGATAAACTTATAGAAAAGAATCGATAAATGAAATGAAACTGCCATGAAGCATTCTAAAGTCTTCACATTCTTGCGGAAGTAGTTGAATATTCAGACACGCTCTGGGCACGGCATTTTAGAAGTATTTTTCTGCAGAAAAACTGACTCATGATGCTTGCTTTTAAAGAAATGGCCAGTGAACGTGGGTTCTCGATATTGATGATTGCAGAGAAAAAGTAAAGAAACTGCTATTAAGCATCGATATTTTCTCACCAGCTTTCGACAGCTTCAGATCAGACCTGTGCCACTTCTAGGAAAATAAGAAAATTATTGTTTTCGTGGAATTTTGAAAATTATTTTGTGTTAGGAATGGAGAGCACTCAGCTCCTAGTAAATTAAGAAAAATAAAATTAAAAGCTGCGAGTAACAAACAGTAAAAGCAATATTAAGCCTCTTAATTTGACACAAAGGCCTTACAGCAAAAGCAGTAAGTTCTCAAGCTGGCCTTGCTCTTTGCGTAGCTTGAAGACACAAAGGCCTTAGGCCACTGCAAAGAAGATTAGGGCCATGCTCATCCTTGATGAACAGAACTGACTCTCGCAGGAGTCCCACCCAGCAACAGCATGGGTAAAAGAAAAGGAGAAAAACTGGGAGGTTCAAGGTTCACAAATTTATTTCCTGATGACATGTTGCCACTGGCACATTGCTCCCGTTCTTTCCTCTAGAAACATCTTCCCTAGAATCACAAGCTGAATCATCTATCAACTTTAAAAGTAGAAGATTCCACATTTGTTTTTCAGGTCTCATGCATGCTGGCTGGATATTTTACATGAGATAAATGTGGTTCACAAATCATTTACCAGAAAATAAGTAAAAATCACAACACAACTTCGAGTTAATTAATTAATACACTTAAAATCACTAAAATTATGAGAATTTATCAGCATGCAATATCTTTTAAATTAGTTAATTGAGCTGTTCATATCCATATTATTCGAGAATAAGCAACGATTCTACAACGTTAGCCCTTAACTTGTTCATTCTTCAAGCCATCTATATTTTCTATTTATGATCGCATACGTTTCTCTATCCCTGCGTGGTCATGGGACTGGGTAGCTAAGACTGGACAACGGTAACCTGGCTGGCCTGATCAGTCAGCTAAGCAAGGACACAATCACATGTTAAATATCTGTTCGTGCATAATTGATTCAATAATTAACTCGTAATTACATGGAGGATTTCTCGTAAACTTCCCGTTAAGCATGAAGTTTACGACAGAATTAGAATTGGTCGAAAAAAACACAACTGTTTGATCAAATTGAAGTATTAGTCCATGTTAAGTTATGGCCATTTGAATGATTGGTTGAAGGAATTCAAGGTGAGGAGAAATCAAGCACAGCAGCATGTGGGAAGAAAGTTGCTTCATAAACAAAAAAACGTATCAAAGTAGAATAATTCGCATGGTGGTCGAGCCAATATTAATTATAAACTATGGTTTCAAAGCTTATTGAACTAAGATAACAAATAATATTTATGTTGAGTCTATCACAGGCAATGTTATTGTAAATCACGAGACATTCACGTGCAAATCTGACCTTCTTGTTCAGTACAACAAGGCTGTTTTTATATGTGTACAATACAACAAAACCCAGCATGAAACACCTCAAACAAGACCTGTAACTCTTTGATTATAGTGCAATTAAAATATCAAATTTCACTGTTATTAGTCATCATCGTCTCTAATCTTTAGTTGAATCTGTGGTTTAAATGGTGGTTTTCATCACAAATCCTGGCATAGCATGCCATTGCTGATGTCATAATTACAACCTGTAAAATATTTAAATATTTTTGGTGCCTAATAATGCATGCATCAAGTATAGGGAAAAACAGGTAATGTGTGAACATTGAATATTTTTTAGTCCACAATCATCATATGATGCCCATTCCTATTAACTGGTTAGTATTTTTAACTCGATGATAACTTAATATATTTAGGTTTATCATGAGCTGAATTTAAAAAATTATAGGTCTAGCAAAATACCAAACTCAATGTATTTTTGTTTAATAATGCGTTGAGCTCAAGGAACCATAGACTTAGCTGAGATTTCTCTGTGAATGATATTGTTAAAAATAATTTTTAATATAGTTCAAAAACAAACTCAATGTATTTTAAACCCATGATAAAATATAAAATCAAAAATACTCGGGTTCAACCATACACTGAACCCAAGAAACCATAAATCAGCAAAATATTAGACCCAATATACTTGGAATCAACCATGCGCTAAGCCCAAGGAATCATGGGTCTTACAAAACGCCATACCCAATATACTTGGGTTCGACCATAAGCTAAGCCCAATGAACTATGAGTTTGACAAAATACCAGATCCAATATATTTGGGTTGAGTTTAGCCATACGTTGAGCTCAAAAAACCATAAATTAACAAAATATCAAACCCCATACATTTAGGATCAACCATGAGCTGAGCCCAATAAATCATGATTTGAAAAAATACTAGACTCGATGTACCTGGGTTCAACCATGAGTTGAGCCTGATGAATTATAAGTTTGGCAAAATATTAGACCTGATATACTTGATTTCAGTCTTGAGTAGAGCCTAAAGGAACATGAGTTTGGTAATTTACTAAATCCAATATATTTAGATTCAACTGTGAGCCTAGTAAGTTTTCAAACCCATCTCACCTAGGTTTCGCTCCCGACCTAATTGATATGTTAGGACCATAGTGTTTTATTTTAAGATTATTAACGTGACATATTTATGTTAGAAATAATCATCTCCCTACACTTGTAGATGTATGAAATGTCTTTTAAAAGACTACCATATTCTCATCTCATTAATGATCTGTAAGAAATATTTATTTTTCATTAATGATCTATAAGATATCTTTATATCTCATTAATATCATCAAGCAAAAATAACTCTTCAGTCCTTCTACTCCACCAAATCAACAAGGTTCAAGAAGTATAAATATTCTTTGAACCACTTAGGTAAGAGTTTCACTTTTTCTTACTCTTAAAACATATATATCTTAATCTTTAGAGCATTAATCACTCAAAAACAAGAATAAACATTCTTGTTCTTAAATTTTAAAGCTTTTTTTTTATTATTTTTATTCTAAAGTTATTGATTTTATTATTGGAAGATCCTTAAATTTTATTGATAAAGACTGTTTTGCAGGTAATATAATATTTACTATCGATTTTGCACTCCCTCGACTAAGAAGAAGGAGATATTGACATGAATATTTAATTAACTACTATTTAAATACCTAATAATCTGATTCATGAGATTTTAGAACATTATAACTTGTACATATATGTAGGTAGCTTCTTTTGATGATCGAAATGTTAATACTTTGTCTACTAGACACAATTAACAACTGTGGTGTCCAATTAGACTCCGGAATCTCAAGATAATATTTGTAACATATGTAGTAAACCTATGATCATCCAAAACATAGAAACAACTAAAGTCATGTGTTATATATTCAAGGTAAGCACCACACATAGCATCAAAATATCTTGTCCGGGTTTTAAGAAAAGTGTGTAAGAACCAACAAATTTCTGATCATGAGCTCTTGAATCGATATTGACAGCTTAAAATTGTTCAAATAGAGAGATTAGAGTATGAATATCATTGATTATTTATTAGAATGAGGGTTAATTAATGGAAGTTGGTGTCCCTTTGTGAAATGGGAGGAACACGAGACCAAGCAAGTGGCTGATTGCTTTTTGATCAAGTTTAATCTACTCCTTAATTTAATCAATCACTCAATTGGGCTATGTGCTCTCACAGTTTTGTTTTTACAAGATTGGCAGTGTAAATATATGGTGGAATCTTGGTCATATAACCGTGAGATTTCACTTCTTGACTCACTCTTGTTTTCTTTTCTGGGAATTGGAGATTCTGGAGTTGTCTTTCTTGATTTTAATTCACTGCAAAATGGTATCCTGTGATTTGGACGGCCATTTCATCTCTCTTTCTATACGAGGACTTCTGGTATTTTTTTAGTTCTTAGGCATTCCACCAATGTGACCAGTCTGTCAAATATTTGAGTAGAATTTCAAGTGAGGAGTGGATTCAAATTCCCATCAAATCTCAAGAGTTAAAATGTCGGCAGGATCTTATTCTCATGCGGCCTGCTGCCAACTTTACAATCTGACATGATTTCAACTTCTCTTTCGACAAACCCCCTGATATGTGTGTTCACTATTTGATTCACTGGTGATTCTATGGAGGTAAACTATCACATTAGGTCCCCTGTCTACCAAAAATCTCAATTAAACCGTTGATTTACAGTGCTCATTTGTCAAAGTAACTAACTTGGAAGTGCTTGTCAAATTTCTTGATGGCTTGGAAAGTTCATTCAAATATAACGAGTGCTCCTCCATGCTCTCTGAAATCCCAAGCAGCTGGTTGTGGGCATCTAGTCCCTTGACACTCTTTTTCTTCTGATGAAGCACCGTGTATTGCATGGAAAAAGAAGTGATCATGAATTATAAATATTAAAAACGGAATGCCCACCAAAGAATAATTTTATGGCATCCTCTCATGGGCATGGACGTACAGCCAAACCACGTACATTTAAAGTAAACAAATATCCGTCCCAAATCCAAAATCCTCTAAATTATGCAGCAAATGTCCAGAACTAACGTTTGGATAACACAAATAAAAATTAAATGTGCTAAATTATCCATGGATTGTGACAACACCATTGTATCATATGCGCTCATGCCCCACATGGAAGGATTTATATATTCATAGAGAGTCAAAAGAATTATTAAGATGAGCTCACTATAGTCTTTAAACATGCTGAAAAGGTAATTAATATTGCTTTGATATGTAGGATTCAACTCCCTTCTATTGTCTGTTTAGTTGGATCCAACAAGAACACAAGCAATTTTAAAAAGAGAAGTTAAGAAGTAGAATTATTGTCAAACTATGATCCCATCATCATCTACAAATTAAGAGGCAGCCCATAAGCTAAGAAATTTGTCACCTTATTGAAGTAATGGCCGACCCACTGTGCTGGTGGGTGATGCCTATTTTCCTACACAGGTAAGGATATGGTATAGATTATAGAGTATGACGGGGCAAGAGAAGAGGAAGGAGATGGGGGCTTGTTTGGATTCTTTTTATCATTTTCCTTGGAGCGTTTGGGTATGGTGCCCAAGTGGGGTTGTGGGGGCTAGTTGGCATTGTCTGGTGGGTTTAGCGACACTGCACGCCCTTTCATGCCCCATCGTTGGCTCTTTACTAGACCAGTCTGAGCTAGGACCACACCCATCTTACTATATAAACAGCCTCCCCTTCTTGCACTTCCATTTCAAGCCAACTCACACAATAGCTCAAAAATCATTTTCCATTCAATTCAACCAGTGACCCCCCCTCCAGAAAAATAATAAAAAAATCACTAAAGATGAAGATGAACAGTGCTCGCATGGGGAGCTCAAAGAGAAGGATTTCAAGCAAAGGGCTAGGAGCTGTCCTTAGAGAACAAAGGGCTAGGCTTTACATAATAAGGAGATGTGTAGTCATGTTAATATGCTGGCATGATTAACACTATGATCTCCTCTTAGCCATAGTTACGGCGGGGATAAGTAATCTTCCCCTTTTTTTCTTCTTGGTGGAGTGTAAATAGCTGCGGCAGGGCTGGAAATTATTATGGGAGAGTTTTTTCTTTTTCTTAACAAATTTTGTTATGGCTTGGCCTTATGGGGCTTCGATAATCAATGTATACACCGGATAGTATGAATCAAAGCTTCGATATTATCTAACAAATCATTGCAATTGTTGATGCTCTCCCTGTTCCTTTTAGTTTTCTAGCTTTGTATTATTCTTTTTCCTCGGGGTCATAAGTGCGCATGGTGATCAATATTTGAGCGTTGCCTTGTGATTTAGTGGTCTAGCTAACCCTTCACTCCCTACCTCTTCTTCTTTATTTCCCTTTTAATTTGTTTTGGCATGAATGAATGCTTTACTTCAGACATATATTGCATCTAGATTTTACTTTCTTTGATTAACCCTGTTCGATGCCTCTAGCCATCTCAATTTGGTTGAGACGTCATTTGACTAGACTGTTCATAGTCAAAGCGATATTACTATCTTCATGTTCAATAGGGGGGGGAAAAACCCTTCAATATCTTCTTTTCCTCTGTGTTTGCGCTTCACTCATCTGAATCTCTCGAGGCATGTACAGATTCATATTGTAAAAAGAGTTGTTATAGGTACATCTAGGTGTTATCTCTGCAGGAGGAGAGGTGGGGAGATCCTCTCTTTTCCTGCCTTAAACATTATAAGTT
>Ga0307515_10007974_pt1 | contig 20787 bp, 7 predicted proteins | sample 17_EM_MG_FD_194513 | JGI IMG/M metagenome (GOLD analysis project Ga0307515, IMG submission 194513) | Populus trichocarpa ectomycorrhiza microbial communities from riparian zone in the Pacific Northwest, United States - 17_EM | ecosystem: Host-associated > Plants > Roots > Unclassified | place...
CTCCGCAGAGCTTCGTGTAGAGCTTTATGCAAAGCTTTATACAGAGCTTCGTGCAAAGCCTTGTGCAAAGCTTCATGCAAAGCCTCCATACGCAAAGCTTTATGAATATCTGCCAAATTCTACCAAATTCTGCTAAGTCCACCGAATTCTGCCAAATTCTGCTTGGTTGGGGTAGAAAAGCCCCGCATAGGGCACTTTTATCCTTATCGATCAAAACAACCCTGGTCGCATCGAGAGCTACAAGAAAGGTGCTAAAGAAAAGCGAGCCAATAACGATGAAGAAGGGCAGTTGCGAAGGAGTGACAGATGTTCTAAACCGTTTATTTATCGAGGACGACGGAGTTGTCAACATTACGTCGTTGAAATCGGTTTGAGTATTATTGCGGGAAGGTTGTGGTTTCGGCTCCAAAGTCGAAGTAACGAACTGGTGGTTGATGAACTTGCGCTCGCTCAAATTGTAGTCTGTGGCATTCATTTTGGTCGATTTTACGCTTTTTTGTTGTTTAGTATTTTAGTAGCTGCAAGTAGGCGTTCGAAGATACTCGCAGCAATACTACCTATGGTACGCGATCTCATTGATGTTCGAACTCGGCTATTGAGTGTGGATACCGGAAACCTTGCGTCAGGAGATCTAGGACTATAATACCGAGGAACACTTAGGGAGACATTTTAGTTTCAATCGGGTTACTAGCCATACCGTCGCCTATAGAGCACGATTGTGTTTTTCATCGAGTTTTAGCCCCATTGCCGAGAACACGTCCCTTGGAATAATCTCGATTTCGGGAAAAACTGAGACCTGTGTACTACGAATCGATTTGGAGGGTCGTCGTCCATAAATGGTGCTAAAGGGCTCTTCCTTGCTCAACGCTGTGAGAGGGGCGAAGTGCATGGTATATGTGGGGCGTACCGTGACCATCTCGCAAACGATATGCATGATAAATTACGTGCGGGATGGTACATTCAGGTGGGTGAGACTACATTATTGACGCATTTAGCCTAGATGTAGTGCGCACCGCCCTATAGCCTGTAGAATGGTATCTAGCTGATTCGAGTTCGGTGTGGTTATACTGCTCTATTGAAATAAGTCAGCTGTAGATTGTCCGAAGGTTGCCTTCTTTTATTTAGCCCTTAAATTCAGCCCTTATTGCAGCACTAATGCACGTATCCGCAGTACGGTTCTCATTAATACCCCTAAAATCTACGCAGTCAGCCCCTACACTTGGGGCGGATGGCGTATATATACCTATATATCGTTACAGAGTGTTTTAAGCTAGGACGAGTCTCTAGGGTAAGTACAAGTGTGGCGCCACGATTGATAAACGCTTTTAAGTTGGTTACCGCGCATCTATAATATAAACCTTGTATGTCGCTATATATCTCTTATAGCTTCGAGCATACAACGATCCCGCTAGCAAATTTAAAGCATTACAATACTCCATTTTCTCGTTGGGCGCCTGCTTATATCGTTAATTCTATACTATGTAAGACTTTTCAAATTTCCGGAACCCCTCTATCCTTACTGCGTTACCATTATTGGGAGACACCACACTCGACCCAAAACAAATTAATTATCTCGGTGACTGGTTTCTTATCCTAACATCCAACTCCTTCTAGAAAGACAAGTCTGATGTACGTATACACTATACGGCCACGGGCGAAGACCACTTCGCCTATAAACCCGCACGGTCGACTGTTGAGAAGAGTATACAAGGCCAAAACACGCCTACGCCTAACTCTCCTGCAACGTACTTGTGGGCGGGCAAGGGTCTGTTGAGGCTGTTCACTATACGATAGGAGATATTGGGATTTGAGGAAGGGACGGAGAAAGTAGGGTGGTTACTTACGTTTTAACATAAGACGATGTTTACGGCTCTAGCTGTGAATATAGTATATAGAACTAAAGATGGGCCTAATAGAGGGATTGTGAAGGCTATTGAGCAGTGGTTAAGAGCTTTAGGAGACGAGGGTTTGACGAAAGCTGTGGAGGACATATATATAATTGAGCATTCCCTAGGCTCTACGAGTTAAATATAGTCGAGTTAGTCTTTGAATTTCGGGGTCTACGTTTCTGTCATTAATGCCTATATATATCTAATAAGTGACTTTAATAACTATTACGGTCTAGCCTATAACTAAGCAAGCACGCCTCGCATCTCTACTACTTGCGCTAGCCTACCCCTCTAACTCTAGGTGCTCTGTAGCCGTAAGAACTACATAGAGAGCCTTAATAGAGGCGTCGATGCTATTAAAAGTCCTACTAAGGAAGGATCGCCATTAGGAACTCTATCTCTTTGTTACTTAGGATAGGGACCTTGTCTTAAACATCTTCCACATTAGCAGAGCAGTAAGTTAAGTAACCTCGTCCCTATCCACTAAAGACGGTTTAGCCTACGCCTTTACTATATCTATAGGGGCAGCGGGAGCATTAGTTGGGGTAGCTGTTTTGACGGCGTCTATAATAGGAAGAGTGAGTGCCTAGGAGTACTCAGAAGGTTAGTGCTTAGGGAAGGAGATTAGCGAGTAGTGTATATATAGGAGATATAACTTACGAGGGTGGTGCTAATAAGGGCGGCGAGCAAAGAGAATAAGCGTATAGTTTGTAGGTGTAGGGTTGAAAATATAAGTCGGTGCAGTATACGTGTGTGTGTTAGGGTGTAAAGAAGGCGATGGTTCTTATATAGACATATTGGCGAGATAGGGCTAGTAGGAGTATATTCGCGCGGCGGGTATATACTAAGGTAGTAAATATATTTATAGTTAAGGTCGATATCCCTACGCTAGATTATTCGAACTTTAAATATCTTATACCTTAAGAAGACCTCTTCCATTTTAATCGTAGATATAGCGATGTGTAATAAGTAAGGGATGTTCGGACTCCTCTGCTATGTACTCTATAGCAGTAAAAGTAATATAAATAGTACAAAGAGCATCCTTAACGGTCTTAGCGGCGGCTTTGATAATGAATTTAAGCCCTAAGCAATGCGTTTCCCCCTCCTTATCTTCTTCGTCCTCGTACTCTTCTATATAGATAAGCTGCTTATTACTAGGCCACCTATACCAATACCTAGCATACCTATTAATTAAAAATGGACGACGCGCCATTATATACGCCAGATAGTTAATATATTTCTTATTTAGGACAAGGACCTTATTAAGAAGATCTTCTACATTAGCAGTCTTGGGGTCTACGGGTTTAGGCAACGTAGTATAAGACTAGGCGAAGTCTATTAGCGATGTTAATAGTTATTTTAGCTAGTAGGACGGTATTAGTAGTAGAATTAGAAAGAGCCTATAAAGGTAAGTTAGTAAGTAGTATATAGGGGGGTTGGGGTAACTTACAAGGGTAGTAGTAATAAGGGCAGCGAGGATAAGGAAGAAGTGCATGGTTTGTTTATTTACTTTATAGTTAGTATACTTTAATATATATATACGTATTAAAATGTAAAGGTGGTAGTGGTTCTAATATAGATGTATTAGTGGGGTAAGGGCGGTATTAGTAGGGCGAGTGTATACTAAGGCAGTGAATATATTTATGTTAATGTCCCTATACTTTAATATCTCGATATAGAGTATGTTTTTTATACCCTATAAAAACTTCTCCTATTTATTCGTCAATAGCGCGATATATTATCTTTAAAATATATTAAGTTAAGAGTATAAAGGACGAGAAAAGAGATATAATAATAAGTATTAAACACCACTAAGCTAAAGCAATCATTATAAACTGCACCATCCTCCTCTAATTAATTTCCTTCTTTAGTATAAGTAAGCAAGTCGCGATAATAAGCTCCTTACTAATACTATCCTTATCGCCTACTCCTTCGCCTAGCACTAGCTCCCTACTATTCCCCACACTATAGCTCTTACTCCTTAGTATTCTTATCTTATTATTCCTAATTAACGCTATAATCCTCCTACCGCCTTAGTTAGGATAAGCGTAGTCCCCTTCTTCCCTAGCCCTTTAAATCCCCTCTCCTTCTTATACTCCTATTTAAATATCCGCCTATTATATAGTAAGAACTTCTACGCCTGTAATACCTAATTTAATACTATCTTTACTATGTTATCCTTATCTTTACCGGCATTAAGCCTTATAAGAAATAGGTCTTTTCCTAGGCTAAAAAAGTAGGATATTGTAATAAGCTAGTAGCCTATAGCGTTAGTTAAGACGTAGTTGCCTAAGCTATAGTGCTCGCGCGTGGACGTATATATAATACTACTATTAAAGTTATAGATTATACTAATAAGCTCTATATATGGGGTAGGAAGATAGAGGACTATAATGCCTTTTATATTAACGTGGAAGGATTTAGTAGGCGTGAAAAAGAGCTCTAAGGCGTTAATAGTGGTGCCGCTAAGGATGGAGACGGCATTAGTGGTGAGGAGATCTTTCTTTTTTTGGGTGGTAAGGATGGAGATGTTAATAGGGGGTTTCTCCTCCTTAAGCAGCCGCTTGTCGGTAAGGGTGGTGCTTATTATGCTGAAGTTTTGGGTGGACTGGGTAGCGATACTATACTGCGTAAGTGCTGCAGGTTAGTAGGTAGATTAATCTATTACTATCTTCGATGTATCTTTATACCAGCCATTGAGACAAAGAACGCGTATGGAGATAGTAGTTTTTCGTCGTACAATGTGAGTGGTGAGGTATTCGTGAGGGCGGTATTGGTTGAGGAAAAGCACGCGAAGCAATTATAGAAGTAGGTGATAGTGAGGCTGTAAGGGCTAGTATTTTTTAAGAAGCGGGTAATTTGTGTCCTATTTTAGTATCAATACCTCTCGCGGGCATTTTAGGTGCTCTTGCGTAGTTAGCGTTCTACTTTAACAAAGATTATGCATGTGTAGTGGCCGTTTCCCGTAATGCAAATCCCATCTGCGTTTATATAACTGATTGCCGTTATATAACCTCTAAATAACAGAGGCGGGGTATCTAAATTGTTCTGCTCCTCCCTATAGTTATATACGGGCGCCGTACACTACCTAGCTATTTCCGCATGGCAATTTTCCTCCATCTATGCCCATATAGTACTTAATGCGAGCTGTCCTATCCTATATTCCTTCTATGAAATCTTAGAATATCCTCCTCGCTACTGTCCCTCTAACCCACATCCTTACGCCTAACTATTTTCATCCCCTCCTCTTATATTATTATCCCATACATAAACCCATTCCACTCTCTCTAGCTCTTTAACCCTTCTTCTCCTTCCTTACCTCCTTTAACCTTATGTACGGCTTTATAACGAACGACGCACGCGGTTCCGAACTAGTGACGCTTTATCCTTTATACTATCTAATTCCGAGTTAAGCTTTTAGTCTTCCGTCTTTAATTCGATAATATTCTTAGTGTATTACCATTATATAACTCTTTATTAAAAGACGAGCAAATTAATAACCTAGTTAGTATAGGAGATAAAAAGAAACCTAAGTCTTAGACTAAAAGGTTTCTATAATTTCTATAAAATAATAGCGGAAGACTATAGCGCGGACACTAATTTAGCGATTTAGGAGAACGGGAGGAAAACCTAGCAGCTACTATAATAGAAAGTTTAAGAACGAAAGCGCTCTGTTTATACTGTATCCTTTTATAGTACTAAAATCTAGCGACCTCTGGCGATCCTAACTGGATGCAGCCCTCCGGTTAAGGTCAGCAAGTCTATATACGCTGCTAAGATTTGGTAGATATCTAGAGAAACCTGCTATTAACTTAGGGAATCTACTAGCAATTATTGGCTACTCGTAGTACACTAATTAAGATTTTGGTTAACGTATGTTTTAATAAAGGTTAAATATAATCTCGCGTTTCTATAGGATCTACTTTTTAACTACTATATCTAGAGTATATATCCAAATCCTATAAAAACGAACTCCAACTATATATAAAAGGGATTTTAGAAAAAAAAATGTATTTTCCAATATATGGGCACCAAAAAATGTATTTACCTTAAGAAGTATATATATCCTAAGATTTCCTACTTTAGAAACATATAGTTAAAGACTAGTTATATACCCTTCTACTATAAATATATACGTATATACGCATACACGCGCCATATTAGTATAACTAACACTAATACCAATACTATATAGCGAGTAAGCGGTTTATTAAGTATATAATAAGGGATACAGCTTCCGGCCTATCGTCCCTCTTTTAACTTACTAGGCTTACTTTTTAGCCGTTGTCTTTTTAAGCGTAGGTGTTTGCCTTATTTACCCAAAAGCCCTAATATAAAATACTAACCCAGCGTAGTTGTTAATAATTTTATTATCAATCTTACTAATTAATATCGTTATCGATAAGTATCGATAAGATCAATATTGATTGACGCTATTACCAATAACTCGCAAAAATTTTCTATTATCTACAAATTCGTACAACAAATGGCTTCTAAGGCAGATTCATTTTTTCTTGCGCCTTTATTAACCTAGGAATTAATTAAAACAAAGTCGAAAACGACTAGAAAGCGCTTAGCTGTTAAAATATAGGAGCACGCTCGTCCACCCTAGGCTGGCTCAGAGCTAGAATTCCGGGGTAAAAACCGCATCTTTTACTGCAAATACTGTACGGACCCACCGTACAGTGCTCTAGCTAGTAATAATTTCCGATCTTATCTTAAGAGTAAGCATAGAATTAAGGTTAAGTTAACTCCAGGCCAAGTTTAGTCGGCAGCGCTTAATTAACTAAAACAGCTCTATACTAGAGCAATGTCTATAGGTTAAACGCAATAGCTTAATACCTAAGTTCTTTAAAAAGTCCTAAACCGGGACCTTATTAATAAGGCATTAGTCTTATTAATTGTTATACGAAACCTTCTGTTCCGCGTTGTTAAATGGCCTAAGTTTTATACCTTTTGTTAAGTTCTAAATCCAGAAGTAGAAGGCTGGATTACTACGGCACACTCTAAGGTTATAAAGAAGATTAAGAAATTATAGCGATTCCAAAAAGATATTATACAAAAGAAGCTTTAATTAGCATTATTAAGTATACACATTTCGCTTAACATTTAGACCTCTCCAAACCGGCTTCTTCTCCTTAGGATCTGCGCGCACTTTATTAACCGATACTAGGAGAAGCTCGTTAAAGCACTTCTTGCCCTTTATATAGTAGCAAACTATAATAGAGAAGAGTAATTTACTACTCTTCTTCTAGTGCTTTAAGACTATAGAATTATATAAAAGCTTGGTTCTATTATTTGCGATAACGCTACTTTAAATAATACGCTTTGCCGTATAGTAGCAAATCATCTCTAGGAGAAAGAGAAAGTTAAGTAAAATTCCACGTTCCGACGGATCCGCTATACTAGCTATATTATTAACTTAGCTGTATAAGCTTTTCTCTTTTGGGGCCTAATAGAGACAGAATAACTTAAGTTATACGATGAATAAGAAGGAAAAGGGAAGGTGGAAGGCGAAGCTGAGTAAAGGGCAGCTTTTTGGGCTATAGGACCACTTAGAAAGCTTTATAATATTATTATACATATTTATAATTCGGCTAGTTATATAAGGGAGTTTAAAGATCTAGCAGGAAGAATAATTCCACTTAATAACCGGACGAGATGGAATAGCTAGTATTAAATACTAGCTATAGCTAAACAATAGTTAAGCGCCATTAATATATATTTAAAGAGCCACTTTACTACGCTCTAGATGGAGTATCTCTATCTAAAGGACTGGGAATTTCTTTATATAACTAAGGTATTCCTTTAACTATTCTATTGAGTAACCTTAGAAACTTAGGGAGACTACGCGACAATTAATAGAGTATTCTTTACTATAGATATTCTTATTAAGCATTTTGAAAAGGCCCTTGTAAGTAGAATTCTTAATTAAGTTAGACGAGGCTAATACCATATAATAGTCCGAGCATGCTTCTGATAAGGAATTTAGCTCCCGAATTAGGAAGGGGTGGGAGACCTTTAATAAGTACTATAGTAAAACTGACGACTCTCCTCTTTATATAGCTGCCCTTATTTTTTATCTAAACCGTTATATAAAGTATATTCGCGCAAACTAGAAGGCTAAATGGTAAAAGCTAATACTATAAAAGGTGAAAGAGCTTTAGGAGTCTTATTGGGAAAAAGCACCTATTCTTCTTACTCCTTCCTTATATAAAAGGAAACCCTCTTAAGATTAGAATCTTAATGAATTTAATCGGATTGCTTAAGATCTAGGAATATACGCACGGCCAGCAAGTTAGGATAAGTACGAAGACTATAGCAATGGAGAACTGTACGATATTAGGAAGCTATCTGCTCTTAAATGGTGGTGTTAAAATTAATAAAGAAAACGTTGGCTAAGATTATCGTATATGGCAATTAATATTCTATTAATTCCAGCGATAAGCGATAAGCCAGAGAGAGTCTTTTTAGGAGCTCGTTGTATAATCTTATGGGAAAGGGCGCAACTAGGAGCTAAAAATATTGAGAGAGTAGAGTGTTTAAAACATTGGAAACGGAGTGGTATTATAAATGATGAGCTTGGAGTAGCTTAGCTGTTATTTAATTATTGACAAGATTATCAATATTGATTAATATTGACCAATCAATATCAATATTGATTGAAGCGTTATTGACTTATTAATAACTACCCTATACTAACCTAGGCGCACGATATAACAGTAGTAGATAGCAACTAATTGGCACTCTTTTATATTTAGATTGTAAAACTGGGTGTTATGTAAGCCTTAGGAATATAAGGTTCTAATATAAGCGTGTTACAATCTAAGTAGTATATAGTGTAATTGGAAGCTTATATATTAACAGCTGTTCTATTTAATGGCCCTAGTAGTTAAATATAGCAGCGACTAGTGCTTGGCGGTCGGGTATAAGGCTATAGGCGAGGGTATTAGGCTATAAGCGCGCAGAAGAGGAAGGTAAGGGTAAGGGCGATAAGTGTAGTAGTAGAGAGCCCTAGTAAAAGAGAGCCCTGGTAAAGGGTAGAGGGCGGAAAAAGGCTGCCTAAGTAGGCTATAGTAAAGGTAGGTTAGTAGGCACTGGTTTAAAGGAGGGTAATATAGTACTTGCGTGTATATTAAGAGAGGGTACGTATATTATAGGTTGTGAAATTTTTTAAGATAAGGCCGGTAAATCCGCTGCTGTAGCTAAGTTGTATTATACTAAAGCTGCCGACCGTTAATCCACACCCTATACGTCTAATTTTGGTGGAGTTCGTTTATTATACTAAGGTTTTAATTAATCTAAAGGAGGTAGTTAATCCCTAGGGTTAGCGGTTATAGCTAGAATAGTAGTGGCCGAATATAGATATAAAAGTGAGCTAGAGTGCTTAGTATCGCTAGGAATTGTTAAGGCGCCGCGGAAAGCCTCGTAGCTGTCTTATATAGTAACTAGGTTTGACGTCCTAGTTATATAGGTATTAGTTTCTAAGACCTTATTTAGCTAAAGGCTATAGATTATAATGCTCTCTGCTAAGCAAAGTGTTAGTAGTATAACTTAGCCCTCTAGAGCGAAGATATAGAGATTAAGCTTTAACGAAAATTCTATATAGGAGTAATAAAGCAGGGAAATGTTAACGCCTATTAAAGTTATAGTTAGAAGAATATAGAACGGGAGCATTGTGCGGGTATACTTGCCTTCGTACTACTACTTAGGCATAATTTACCGTGTATAGGACAGTATATATATATATAGAAAAAGGGTTAGCAAAGTAAAACTAGGACGTGGAAATATTGAAGCTTATTATACTAGTAAATAACGTTAATTATATAATGAGTATAAATCGATCACAGACTAAAGAATCTCCTATACTAAGAATTGCTAGCTTAGAGGCGTCTATTTTTAAAGGTAAAACCCTTTAAATATAGAGGTATCTAAGCCAGCCTAACATCGTTAATATAAAAAGAAGTTTCCAACTCTTAGATTAGATATATATTTTCCTTTTAATTGCGGCCCGTAAATAATTCGGTCATTGCCTTATAAACGGTTTTAATATTTTTGGAAATAACTATCTTATTATCTTTACGGGCGCCTTTAAGTACTTAATGTCCTTAAAAAGGGTATATAAGGAAGGAATTAGAAAGGGAAACTTTTAGAGTCTTATCTAGATAGCCTGCCTTTCTATTTAGTCTTTAATGCCCGGAAATAGCTTTTCTTATTAAAATAGCTCCTTTAAAGCTAGTAGATTGTTAAATAAACTGCCTAGAGCTCTAAGCTGCAACCCTTTTATAGTAATAGGATTGATATACTGTATTAGCTCCCTTTTACCGCCTATAATATCTATTTAGAAGATAAGAATACGCTTTTCTAAATAATGCAGGATCTCCTATATAACTTTAGCAATATATTATAGAAAAAAATGCTTGTTTTACCTTGTCGTATTTTATATCTAGGAACTTATAATCGATCTAGAAACCCGCCTAAAGTTTAGGAAATACTTATAATGTATTAAAGGTAGTAGAAAAGGCTTTATATTTTAGGATTCGATTAAGGTCCTTTTGCTTATCTTTATTAAGACGCGCCTATAAGTACCTTTCTGCATATATTGTTCCTAATTGCCTATTAGTATTGTGTTGATACTCTTATATCCTAAGATATATTTCGCCGTTAGAGAAATTTACTAAATTAGAGTATTCTTTTAATAAAGCTATATAGAGATTTGGATATATACCTATAATTAAGTTAGCGGAATTATTAGCTTAAAGTATTTGCCTTACTATTAATATATAGATTAATAGTCCACTACCAGCCTCCTAGTGGTAGAATTCTCTTTTTAGCCTTAATATAATGCAGGCCTTAGAGGCATTTAATTTAGTAGTTTAAAGGAAGTTTAAGCTCTAGGGGTTCTTCTTTAGGGTTCTCTAGAAGTGACTTTAAAGAGATATTAAGCGAGGCTCTAATAGCTTCTTCTAATACTTTCGCGTCAATAATTGTAGGAATCTAATGCTTCGGCTTAAGCTGGAGAATCCCTTACTTTTTAAACTTATCCTCTAAATACTTTATAGATTTCTTATTAGGGTCGCAGTGCCTAAAGTTAAGCTTCTTAAATCTCACTTGTGTTGTGCCCCTAAACTAAGTACGCCTATTATCTAAAAGGCTTTTCTTAATAATTTCGACAAAATCCTGCTCTATTTTTTTACGACTATAGTGAAGTATATATAACTTCTCCTACGGGGCGCGGGATTGCTGCTGTTTTTTAGGTATAAGTGTCCTAGATTTAAGCTCTACGTAATAGTCCGTTTCTAGGCCACTACTTACTCCTATTATAAAGCCTATACTCCTATATATGGACCTCTTATCTACTTTATTTGGTTAATTCTTCTTTAATTTATACTTAATATGGCAAAAAGGTAAAAGCGCGATATAATATTTCCTGAAAGCGATTAATGGACTAGTAACCGTAAAGTGTCTAAACCTATTAATAGTAAAGACGAAGTATAACTAGTCCTAGGGTTACCTAGGCCTTTAGTAAACAGGCTTATAACTATACTAATTAACCTATTATTATTATACGGAGTAGTTCCTATTCCTTTACTTAAGGGATCCCTATGGAATTACTACTAGAGTAGCTATAGCCTTAAACTAGGCAGCCCTATCGCCGTAGTTTATAAGGTTCCCGCGACTAAAGACCTCTTTATAATACGCAGCTTTTCTTTATCTAGTGTAGATAAGAAGCTCTATATGCTCCGCTAGCTTAAGCATATAAACCTTCTGTCTTTATTTAAAGTCTTCTCTTTTTAAGATATCTATTATCTTATTTTTAAGGAGACTCCATTCTGGTTAAATAAGACCGCTTACATCCACCTAGTAGGGTAGTATAAAAGGTATTAAACTGGCGGCTCTTAGATAATATAGCTTTTTCGCATTCTTCTACTTACTTAGTTCTGTCCTATAGCTTTTTAGGCAACTCTATATAACTCTATCCTTCTATAATAATAGGGGGTACTCTACTTAAATTTACCGCAATAGCTAAAAGATTAATTCTATTATTAACGTAGTAAAAGTATAAGCGACCATTAAAGCGCTCTATTTTGGCTATATATATAAGCTAAAATATATCCTAGTAGTTTTAAATAGCCCTAAAACAGTAGAAATGCACCTATTCCCTAACTTCGTTCCTATTACCATTAAAGAGAAGGTTATAATCTTAAATTAACGCTAGAGAATCCTATTATTATTTACTTAGAAGGGCGTTAAATAAGGCGCTGGCAGCTATAAGCTTAACTATAGTAAGGAAGTGGTATAGAATTGCGTTATAAAGGTTGGCATATCTAGATAGAGTATAGAGTGGCGCTTTTAAGTCTTAGGAAATATTTACTAGCTTTATCTAGGTTCCTCCTTCTATAACCTTAAGGTTATTATATTTATCCTAAATACTAATAAACTATAGTAGTATTATTTGCGTAATCCCAGTTAAAAGTCCTTTTACTTTATAAGAAAGGTAAGGTATAGTTATATATATATCTCCTTTTTTATATAGCTAAGCTACTTAGTCGGTTATATATTTCTCTATATCCTTAGCGGTCTAGTTATAGTCTGAGATTTTATATATAAATCCGTTACCCTTAGTTAATTCTTCTAATTTAAAAACTGCTTACTATAATTTTAAGTAATAATATATACCGGGTAGGATAATTATATAGTTATCCTTAGTCTTATTATCTAGAAAAATGCTCCCTTAAATTATATTAGTACTGTAACGTATTCTATAAGCAAAGTATCGATATAAGCGAGTTATTGAAACCAATTTCTCACTAAAATCTATAAAATTTACAATGAAATATCTTAACAATGACCGTATAATAAATTTAATAGATAATAAATATTAATTAGGAAAAGCGATTATTAAATTTCTATAGAATAAAATCTTATAATTATTAAGATATTAAGATTTAGTCTTTAAATTTAAATAAATTATTAGATCTTAATAATAAGTAATTTTATTAATCTTAAATTTTAATATAGGCTTTAGAGTATATATAAAAGCTTAATTTTAGAATTTTAGAATTTTAGAATTTTTTATTTAGCCGTTGTCAAGATATTTCGTTATGAATTTTATAGATTTTAGTGAGGAATTGGTTTTAATAACTCGCTTATATCGATACTTCGCTTATAGAATACGTTATCCATTTTTAAGAAGCGAGGGAATATTAATATTAATATAGCGGAATGCTATAGATTCTCCTTTAACTGCAAATTTTATATAACAAGGGTATAAAATAAGTTGTTATTAACTGTTAGGCCTAAAAGCGTAATAAAGACAATAATACTAAGGATCTTATCTTATTAGCTATTGGTAAAAACCGTAGACCATTATTTTTAACTAGCTACAATTTAGCCGCCTATTAATTAGACGCTAATAATAGCAGTGTATATATATTTCCTTATTAATTATTATTAAAATGCTAGAACCCTACTACTATTTAAATAGGTTTAAAATTACGGATCCCTTTTACCGCTATACTTTTTTAGTCTTTTAGTAATATTATCTAATTAAGCAAAGTCTCTCTATTATAGGAAAACCTTAGCGCTAAGTTATAAATAAACTTATATGGTTTTAAAGAATTAGATAAAACTAGAGGTTTATAAACCTTTTTAAACTAAGAGTATATAATAGGATTAGTTTTTATAGTACTAAGGTAGTTTTAAGCGTAATATATTAAACGGAGTCTATAATATAGTGCGGTATAGTTTAAACCCTTTATTACTAAACCTATACGTCCTCCTATTACTTAAGTATATATCTAGTAGACCTTATATATCTCTAAGTTAGAACTAGCTGCCCTATACTAGCTATATAAGAGCTTTTTAACCTTTAATAGTTTAATTTAAGGACGCCTTAAGCTGCGCTAGTATATTACCCTTATAGTTATATCCTTATTTTATATAGAGTACCGCTATAGTATCTTTAGCCTCCTTAATATACTCTGTATTATCTCCTAGCTTAATAATATTCTTATTAAACATAAATTTAACTCCTAGCCCTCCTACTTTTAAGTAAGTAATTATTAGCCCTCTTTTTAAATTCCTTCTTAATAAAGATACTAGCAGCTGTAGGGGCGAGCTAATAAGCGTTCTAGCTATAAGAATGCTCTTGTTTATAGATAATAAAAGCGAGTTAACTAATATAGGCGATCCTTATTATGACGGGCTTGGCATAATATTAATACCTTTTCCTTAAATAGGCGTTAATAGCTAAAAAGCTAAGGGATTTATTATGTTAGAAGTATATTATAAATATATTTATAGTATAAGAGCTAAGCTTTCTCCTACTTATTTAATTTTAATATTAGTAACCTCTAGTCCCATAGTAGTTAGTCTCCTACTTCTTAGTGGTAGGTCCTTATTAAGAATAAGAAAGCTAGGTGGGTATCTTTCTAAACTATACTTATTTACTACCTAACCTAATATTATCCTTTCTAATATCTTAAGCGCGAGCGCGAAATCAGTTAGCTATAGTTAAATAGCATTCTTAATACTATATCCTAAATAATTAAGCCTATTAATTAGAGCTTTATTAACTTTTACTATAACTTTAGAAAGTAGGTAGATTGCAAGCTTTTAAATAGCAAAGAGGAATTTATAGGAGACCGCGTATTTAAGCCGCCTATTAAAAATATTCTATCCCTAGGCCTTTTAAATAGTCTCTTTAGCTTTATTATATTAGTTTCTCTAATCTATAGCTATTTTACTAATATTAAAGATATCCTTAAAGATTAACGTAAATATGTCCTTTTCTAGAGATACTTATAATCCATTACCTTAGTTAATAAAATTGACTACTATACTAGTAGTATCTACGTAGTTTTCTTATAAGAGTAAAATCTTATTATAGATTTAAATAAGTACTACTTAATACTAATTAACCGCGAAGCCTTTAACTTCCGTAAGAATGTTACTAATCTATTACTTAGCTTATTTATAGAGGACTAGTAGTCTACTAGATAAAAATATAATAAGTATACTATTATTCTTAATCCTACTTAGTTTATGCTTTAGTTAATTATAACTATCTTTAAGGTTTATTAAGAGCGAAAAGTTAAAGTTCTAAATAGGGGTTTTTAATTTAAATAGTTTACTGAATCTAGGTAGCGGTATAGAGTTCTATAGGCTCTAATCGATAAATAGACCAATTATAATTTTCTATACTCGGTATAGAAAATCGTTATTAGCTTAGTAAAGGTGGTAAGTAGAACTAATATCTTACTATTAACACGTATTAGATTCCTATAACTAAAAAAGTAAAAAAAAAAAGCGTAATAGAAAGAGCCTTAGAAAATATAGTAAATAAATAGATAAATTACATAGCTATTATCTATATCCCTTTCCCTACCTTAGAACTTAACTATTCCCTAGTTAAATATTTTATACTTAGTTCTATTAAACGATCTTTTTAAAACACGTACTTCTTAAACTACGCGGCGTTGCGATGCTGGTAGATTTTACAAATTTTTTTGGGCTCTTGCTTTATTGTTATTTCTTATAATATAGTTCTACCTAATTAGTTAAGCTGGTTTTCCTAGCAGACTTTGGATATCTATTATTAATAGAACTTCTTTAATCTATTTCCTAAAGTTTAATTACAGAACGGTATACTATTAAGATCTTTAATTAAGTACTATCCTTTATAAGGGCAACTCTTACATACGCGGAATAGGCCTAGCTATTTTAGATTTAGCTTATAACTCCTAGAATAATCTTACTTCAGCTACGTGTTATAGAGTATAACTATATCCCTAACCTTAAACCAATCCTAGCAAATATAATAGGTATTATTAAAATACTTTTTATTTACTACCCTTAGTCATTTTATATATATAATAGCCTCTTCTATATCTACGTCTTTTTAATTAAACTACTTTATATAAAGTACTAGTAGCTCTATAATGGTCCGGACTATTTACTAAGGTAGTATTTACTAAGTAGGTATATAGAGTTTAATAGGAAGGATATGCTTATATCTGTATATAACTCTTACCGGTATTATTCCCGTAGGCCGCTTAATAGTTATCCTATTTACCTATAAAATAGTATAAAGATTATCCAGCTATAAGCTATCTATCTTTGCTAAAGCGTCTACTATAGGCTTATAACCTTACTCTATTAAGCCTTACCCTGATCGGTAATATACAAAAGCTAAAATCCTTTTAATATTATAGAGCTCCACAAGCGCAGCGGTTATATTAGTATTTTCTCCGTTAATATCTATAGAAAGCTATCCGAATACTCCCTATTTATAAATAACGTCTTTATAGAAGAACTTTACCATGCTTTTTACATCCTTTTTATAAAAGGCTTAAGCTTCTACCTATCTAGATACGTATTTTTAAGTAGTAGGTAGGTATTGAAATCCAAAATAGGTTATTAATATAAACGTAATATCTACCGTTATCCATTGTTATAAAGTGGACTCTTATATAGGGTGTATTGATTCTTCTTCCTATTTTAACTACTACCCTTAATATCGCAGATATAACTTAATATGCTATAATATCTAATCCTATAGTCCTAGCCACCAATATTTATTAGAGACTCTTTAATACATTCCCTCTTATCTATAATATCCACTCTAATTATAAAGGCTTTTAATAATCTCTTACTAAGTATTTTTATTATTAATTACCCTCCGTATTAGTATACTTTTTAACTATTAGCAAAAGTGCTATTAATTACGCACTAGGAACTTTAGCGTATGCTATTTAAACTTTTTAAATTCCTTAGCATTTATATCTTGTAGACGTTATAAGGTTATTAACTATTTTATAATCTTTTAAAAAACCCCTAAATATAAGTCTTCTAGTAGTAAATTCTCTTTTATTTTAACTAGGCTAGGCATATATTTTAAAGCACTTAACCTATAGTTAATAAACTCTTTAATATCCTTAGTTGGCTTATTAGGTTATTTACTATCTAGTAGTTATTATAATAGTCTATTAGCTAGGCTATTATTCTTCCCTAGTATATATTTAATATTAAAGTCCTATAGCTAGATCTATACTCGCTATCTTATTATTAAAGCCCCTAGTAAATTAGTAGCAGCATAATTTAGTTATGCGACTAAGGTATTTATATTTATTTCTACTATAAAGCGAACGCCGTATAAGTATACCTAGCACTTCTTTAACGTATATAATAGCGCCTAATATTTAAGCTTTTCTAAATTACACTTTTATTCCGCTTAAGACTAAATACCACTTTTACATTAATATGGGTGGCGATAACCTTATATATCTAGTTATATAAGGCTATATCTCTACCCATTTTTATATTTATTAACGGCGAGAATAATTTGTCTAGCTCCCTTATTATAATCCAGCTATGCCAATATAGGTATAATAGTAATTGTATACTTTAGAGTTTCTATAGCAGTAATCTACTCTATATGCTATATAAACGGAACGTTTACTTATAGCAGTTAGAAGATTAGCTCTACCTTAATTATTAAGTCCTTTATTTATATTTAGTAGTATACACAAACCCCTATAAATGCTTAGGCTAATATAACGTCTTTATAGTCCTTTTAGTAAATAATCGTTATAACCTTTAATTCTTTTAGATATTGCCCTTTTTTATTATAATAGTAACTAACTACTATAATCTTATCTTTATAGAAGTAAGACTTAGCGCCTAAAATTATATACCCAGCTCGTTCTATATCCGTAAGCATTTTATCTAGCTATATAATGTGTTTTAGAATATATCTACACATACTTAAAAGACTTTCTTCTCCGTTATACGCCGTCTATAGGCCTTTTACTATAATATCGTCTAGAAATGGTAAGGCGTAATATGGGATATATCGTTCTAAGATCTTTATAATTATCCTTATAAACTAGGCCACTAAGTTTATGCCTTTTATAAGTACTGTTATTTGCTATAAAAGTCCTAGAGGTATTATGGAGGCTATTAGGTTCCTACTTTCTATATTACGCTCTAATTAATTATAGCTAGAGAAGAAGTCTACTAGAGATATAACCTTACACCCTATAAATTCCTTAGGGGACTTATTAGTATATAGCGGAAGATTTATATCTTTAATAGTTACTCAGTTAATATTTATCGCTATATTAATTAGTTGGTACTTTTTATATTCCTTTTTACATATAAGAAACTATAGGTTCCTATATAAGCTTTTATAATATTCTAGCGTCCCTTAAGCTAGTTACTCTTATAATATATTTATTACTTCTCCTTATAGGGCCCTTAGTATAGGAAAATTTAGCGCTTACTATATTTTATACGGCATGGTCTTAATCTTTAGTAGTAAAGCTATGTCTTTACTAATATAACCTATTTTAAAGAACTCCTATACTTGAGCCTCTTTTTAGTTAAATAATATAGCCTTAAGAATCTCTTATTCTTTTAGTTAAATATCTCCTATAATTATACGCTCTAATTATTTTAGTTTTAGTTATATACCGTAGGCCAGCTTAATATATCGCGGCTTAAGGAAATAATTATATAGACTAAGACGTGATCCTTAAATGGACGCCTTTTATTAATATAGGACCACTTCTTACTACTCTATTATACCTTCTATAACTATTCTATCTAGTGCTAATAAGTTAACTAGGTGGAGTTTATCTGCTTTTAATTATATATAGTTGCTATACTCATAGCGTTCTGTTAGGCCTTACTTCTATAACTTTCTATTTATATTATAAATAGATCCATTATCTTTAATATTTAATATATAAGGGATTTAGCCTTTACTTTAAATACTAGCTTCTGCTTTCCTTTTAAGCGCTTCTTTAAAACCTTTTTTAACGTTTTACTATTAAGCTCCCTCTATCTAGTACTATATAATTTTTTCCGTTAACGGCTATATTCGGCGGATGTCTAAAATAGTAAACGTCCTTATTTCCCTTCTTTTTTTCTTTAGTATTCTTTTTATTCTAATATGCCGGGTTATAAGTACCCCTAGATATAATCCTAGCGATTATACTACTTATATATTTTCCAAACTACTACCTATACTAATTCCTTTATCTAGTTTAAGGAATATTGCATCTTTATAAGACATTAAGAACCTTATTTTAACTCCGCTATTTTTTAATTAAATAATATAAGATACCTAGCCTATTATAGTTTGCTTTATTACTAATCTAGCCCTTACTAACTATAGCTTACTAAGTATTACCTTATATAACATTTCTCCTATAGTAATAAAAGTTATAGATATTAAGATATTACTAATTACTATAGGGGCTATATACACTAACTTAATCAACTTAAACTAAGTCCTATTAGTAGATATTAGACATATGCCCTATAACTATAAGGGTAGACTTAATATTAGTAAGCTATATTATAAAGCTACACTTTCCTTAATAAGGTTAAGCTCCGCTTTAGAGTTAATTAAGTACTTAGTCCTTTTATCTCCTATCTATACTTCTACCTTTAGATATTATTATTAAAACTAAGTAAATCCTACTTTCCGTTTAATCTAGTCTATATTAGTAGTTATTAGGCTAGCTTAATTAGTATAAAATATTAGATGCGCTAATAAAATAGATGCATTAACGTCTTTTTATTTGTATTAGTAAGGCTCTATAAGAGGTAGTAGGAGAGGCTTAAAGAATAACTTTATAACTTTAGGCGTATATATAAGGCAGTTACTAATAGTAACTTTAATAGTTTTTAATAAGATCTTATCTACTATTATAGTTAGGCTTAGGATATTCCCTTTTAGTATATCTATTATCCTAACTAGTTTTAGTTACAGTGCTTTAGCGATTATTATCGCATCCGTTCCTTACTCTGCTTTTTTTATAACTATTTAGTATAGTCTATTTCGTTAATTTCCTTATTATTTACCGGCGATTAAGAAACCTACCGTTATAGTTATAGTGCGATTTGGATATATCCTCCTAGTTATATATTTTAAACTATTATTAGTTACGGACCAGTTAATTTTAAAGGCGGTTTTATTACCCTTATATCCCCTTATGATTTTTTAAGATTATATAGCCGCGTTATAGACTGCAACTAGGTTACTGCCCCTTCTAAATTAATATATACTGACTTTACTTAGTATATATATTTCTAGGACTTGCTACGTTCTTCTTTACTTTTAACGTTATTGCTTTTTATAAGCTCTACTAAGGACGTATTTAGTTAGATGCCTATTACTATTATATTAAGATTAATATTCGTATTTTACTTTAGCTAGTTTTTAAGGAACTAGATTTAATTATTACTTAGTAAATATGGGAGGGGATTTCCTAGGCAGTTATATATTTTAATACAGATTTAGTTATTCTTATTTATATATAAGAACCTACAGCTAACTGGTTTTTAAAGCTTTAGGTATTAATTAATAAAATAATAAGGGCCTCTATATCTATAATATATTTTAGCTTATACTTAATATACGTTAAGGTTTTTTTAACCCTCTCTACCTTTTTAAGCCTAGCTTATATTGCTCTTATAGCGCCCCCTTATTGAACGGCAGTAGTTTATTATTATTTATTACCGGTTATAGACCTACTTCTTTTTAATATACTAACGTATTATTTCGGAGCTGCGTGTACCGTATTAGATTTTAGCGAATTTTATTAAGGAACGGCATTAAAGACGTAACGCCTACTAATTTAACTATCCTTAGATTAAGCCTTTAAAGTTAATTAGTAAGCTTCTCTAGCTTAGGGTCTATCTCTTAGGTTATATAACGGATACCTACCAACTTATTTAGCTAAGAGACTATAAGTAGCCAAAGAGTAGCATCTTTTTAGTTTAATATAATCGGTTACTAATTATAGAATTATCTAACCAGTTAATAAAGACCTTATTTCTTAGGGTTTATTATTATTAAGTAGTCTATACCCTTATGCGAATTAAG
>Ga0307515_10007975_pt1 | contig 20785 bp, 32 predicted proteins | sample 17_EM_MG_FD_194513 | JGI IMG/M metagenome (GOLD analysis project Ga0307515, IMG submission 194513) | Populus trichocarpa ectomycorrhiza microbial communities from riparian zone in the Pacific Northwest, United States - 17_EM | ecosystem: Host-associated > Plants > Roots > Unclassified | place...
CAAGCCGAAAAATGGTCCCTGCGCCTCCATCCGCTCGAGTGAATGCGAAAAATATCTGGGTCGCCGTAGGTCACAACTATATTTATTTGTTTTAGTTCCTAAGTCTCATTTGCAGGCAAGCGACGGCGATTTTCAACGCGTTCAAGTACATGCTTTACAGTTCTAGTTGAAGGTCGCCTAATCTGATTTTTCCAGCATCTAATTGAGAATGAAGGTCCTTTAAGACCATGCACGTTCTCCACATGGCCCTTACAAGCCTTTCAGGACTTTCGCCCAACGCCCCCGATGACAATACATACACCCCAATGTGAATATTTCGGTGCCTTATTGCGTGGTTATATATCTCATTCTACCTTGAAGGCATGCCGCGGCGTCATACGGCCATCACGAGCTCCTCGAGTATCTAGTCTCGAGAGGTTGGCTCTTCTTGTCGCCCCTAAATTACAACTAATTGACATCTTCCAGGAGGTGATGTGAATATAACGGACGGAGACGGCGATACGCCTCTCTATACAGTAGAGACGATCGAAACCGCCCGGTGGCTCATCGAGCATGGGGCGCAGTGTGACCATGTCAACGCAGAGGGTATAACAGTATGCCCAAATCCCTCCTTCGATACGCTTTCAATCCACTGATGACTGTGATTCTATAGCCAGCCCAGTACCTGGAAGACGAATACCCCGACGTCGCATCCTACCTTGCCTCTGTCGCATCACCCCAAGCAATGGACACCGATACTTCCTCTCTCCATGTCTCACCGCAGGCGATCGGTGCCAGCCAGAGCCAGACCTCCGAGTACCACGCGGCGCGGGAAGCCGAGGGGCTGACCATCTCACTGCTCTCGTCCGTCAACGAGATCATGGTGCGTGCCGAGATGGAGGGGACGGATCCCGACCCCGAACTGCGCGCTGTGGTCGAGCAGACCCTCATGCAAGGTATTATGATTGGCAATGAGTGGGTAGATCAACAGCGCGAGACTGTGATTGAGGAGAGTGGGGTGGCGACGGGGATGGGGGCTCGTGGGGCTGCAAATAAGAGACGGAGGATGGAGGAGGATGGAGGAGGGCCAGATATGCCTCCTTGATTCTTGATGAGACCTTTCTTAGGCTTGGTCAGAGGGTGATGTACAACAAACGGTGGTCTACCGACTGTATTAGCTGGAGTGGGATACAAGGGGGGAATGGTATATGAGATCTAAGACGCGAAAAAAATCCGACCTCCGCTCGACTCTGATCTATTTTGATGGAAGGTGGACGTATCTAGTAACACAGTTCAGAGAAAAGACCCCAACTAGGACTACAGAGCCGCGACTCACGTTGCGTCGATCTGGGTAACCTGCGGAAGCGCGAGGATAACCTTCCGTCGGTAACCAGCGGCGTCGTTCGTCTGGCACGGGTTGCCCTCTAAATATATCGTATTCAATGTCGTGGTCCCGCGGAGCTGAGAGTCCAACGCCTTTAGATCGGGGATCTTGTTGTAACTCGCCTGAAACGTCAAATACTCCGTTGAGCTGGAGAACCCGGGGCATGGGAGCATCAGAGGGGACGCACCCAAAACTCCTCCAGACCCTTCAGGTGTGCGATGTTTTCAATGGCCCCAATTTGGTTGTTTCCCACGTCCAGGGTGGTGAGTCTGAGCTAATGACATGACAATAGGGTCTCAAATCAAAATTAGTCAGACGCTTGACGCACATTCTTTTCTAAGCCCTCGATCTTCGTTAGGCCGTTATGGCTGATATAAAATTCCTCGAGGTTGGTGAGCGCCTCTAGTCCCTCGAGTTGCGTGATCCGATTAGATTGTATCGAGAGGATTCTGAGCCTTTGTAGGTTACCGAGGTTCTGTAACGTGGACATCAGACTGGTTGACATGGCTGTAAGAGTGGTTGCCGGTGGCGTACCTCGAGCTTTGTGATTTTGTTCTTTCCCAGCCAGAGCTCCTCGAGGTTAACAAGTGCATCCAGGTTCTCGATTACCTACAAACGGTTGGTTGTGTCAGTGAGTGGGAGTGGGTAGGCGCTGTGACAGTATGTAATTTACCCTTATCCGATTTCCGCCAAGCTCCAGGCTTCGTAGTGTGGCTCCTAGGTGGCCGAGGTGATCGATGTGTGATATCTTGTTTTGAACGAAATACAATGTATGGAGGGCTGGAATGTGTGCCAACTCCTCGGGGACTGCACGCAGGAGATTGAATGAGAGGTCGAGCGTGCTGGAGGGTAGTCAGTGATAGACTTTAGCCGTGCAGGCGACTCACCGGAGCTCTGACTTGCCCGCGAGAGCATCGCCTAGAGCCTTGATCTTATTATCATAGAGATCGAGCTCCTGGAGCTTGTCGAGAGGACCAAAGTCAGCGTCCTCGAGAACGGCGATGAAGTTTTGTCTGAGGCAGAGGCGTGTCAAGTGTTGTGCGAATCTAGGAAGGCGGAGATGGGAGCATGACTTGATCCGGGCGTGGATGAGGTCGAGTTCCTGATCGGTGATAGACTACATTAGACTCATTTTTCAAGCTGGGTTCGATGCCTGCCCACCTGGGTGTCGTCTGGCCAGTCGTTGAGCATGTCCTCGTCGTCGTCGGCGACCTCCTCTTCCGTGTGGTCGTCATCTGAGTCATCTTGCGCGTCGACCGGTGCTACTGCCACGCGAGCCTGCTTCGTCTTGTCCTTTTCTTCGGTTGCGGAGGGGTCCATCCTAGATGCGCTCGGGATCGGGAGGTGCCCAATTCAGTCGACCAGCAGCCAGTCTTCACACAGCGAACCTTGAACCTTGCCCAGGCGCCAGTCGAGTCCCAATCTCGCGATCCTCTGACGACAACGACGACAACGACGACACCGACGACACCGACGACAACAACAACAACGCCGTTCCGTTGTCTTGCCAGTTCGGCCCGTGCCAATCAGTATCTCGTCGTTGGCCACGGTGTCTCATCTGGTGCACTGGAACGGCACGAGCCTTCTTGTATATAGTGTCTACTCTTCCATTTTCTCCATCCATCAGACCCTATCCAGCCACCCGGCCTTCCGCCGGCATCCAGCTCTTTACCCCAACGAAACGTCCACACCCGAAGAAAGACCATGGGCGACCACTCATACAACTATCCAGAACCTCTCTGCTGTCAGCTTTACGCTCATCTCCATCCTTCGTGCTGACCAGCTAACGGAGATTACTCCAGATTGGGTCCTCCTATCTCCAAAGCTCGAGTTCCTCTACACAAGCCCTGCGTTCAAGCAAGTTCTGGGCGGGTACAATGAATCACTCATTGGACAAAGTTTCTTGGATTATTTAGAGCCACAAGTCGCAAGTGTCGAGGAGATTAAGCAGGCATCGGACCACCTGTTGGCACTGGACAATGACGGAGAGCGCGCACAGGTATTGCTACTTCTACTTGCTTTTGTTTTGTATACTGAACCTCTTGCTAGATGATTACCATCCGCTACACTCGTCTAACCGCCATGTTGAGACTTCTGTCTGGTCAACCCATCCTAGAACACCCGTACGCTACGTTTAGCTTCACGATAAGTCGTGCCGGGAACGGGATACTTGGTTTTCTCCACCGCAGATCTGGTCAGTCCCCACCTTTGCACGAGATCTGCCCATCTCAACTCTCGTGCCTCGCAGATGGCATCACCCCCAACTTGGAATGTGGTACCCACCCATGGGATGTTCTTCATTCTCACGTGCGTCCGACCACCATTGAGTCCGGCACATGGAGACCGGGTTTCTACTTATAAATCTCACGTAACTTCTACAGGACTTCGCCACTGTCCAACACTTCTTATCTGCCCTCGATTTGTCCCCTCCCTATCATATCTTCCAGGTCGTCAAACACAACGTGAACCGCGATATTGTATTCACTTCCTCCGCTTCTATCCCAGGGTTGCTCTCCTTCCCAACACACCACCTCGCCGCTGCCACTCTACACATTGGGCCAGCTGTCAAGAATCAGAGTGGGTGCATGAGAAGAACCAAGTATAATACCTCGGTTGCTGCAAGCGATGGACACAACTTCAATCTCACCAGTGTCATCGTTGTCCTCGGTATTGAGTCACTCAACTGCGTATGGCTGTCCCCCAGCTAACTCCTGACCTAAAGGCTCCTACTTGCTGGTGATGCACTGCTTGGTCCCGTTCCCCCCCAACTCTCCGACACGAATGCTCAATCACGCCCAACCGTGGCAAGAAAACGCCCCTCGTGCACACCAACAAGTCCCAAACCCCATAGACCATCACACTTACGCACAACCACCACGTTCATACTATCCTCAAAATGAGCCCTCACATTTTCATGGCTATCCTCCGCAAACTGCACCAACCTGGAATCCACAACAACCCTCACATTCTCTTCCATCCCCTTCCATGCAATCTCGATCACTTTATCCCATAGGCCCTCCGGATCCTCACTACATAGGGACGTCGACCGGAATAAGATCTGCTGCTTCCTCACAGCCTCACTCCGGTATTGGGCGAAAACGCTCGATTATCGAAGAGGATCCTCATGAGGCTGTACCACGCACCCGCCGAAAGACTGACATGAGCATTGCTACAGAAGCCTCTTACAAACCTGTCCCACCTGCGACGGATGCACCTCCCGCCCCCGGCGCGCTGAAACAGAAGGCAATAAAAGCACCACCACCTGGTGTCAAGTACTGTGTGAGCTGCAAGACGACGGACTCGCCAGAGTGGCGGAAAGGTCCCTCTGGCCAAAAAGAACTATGCAATGCCTGCGGACTGCGATGGAATCGGAAGCAAAAGAAGGAGGCAACTGCTGCGTTAAGCGCAGGAACAGAGCTGGCTCCTCGGAAAACAAAGAGCGAACAGGACTTGGCAGCGAGTGAGTCGCGACAGTCCGGAAGCGACGGCAGCCATAATAGGGACAGCACACCAGGAGCGAGTCGTCCTAATGGACGCGACCGAGGAGAGAGGGGAAAATCGGGAGATCGTCGGACCGGTTCGGTAGCGTCGACTCCTCGTTCCAAATCCCTCTCTCCGTCGCCATCCAAGACAAATTCATCGGATATGGACCATAGGCGGCGATACGAACTACCGCCGTTTTCGCACCTCGACAAGGTCGTGACCGATTCCGCCCTCCTGGTCTTGTCAGACTATAAGCCGCCGCAGAACCGCCACCCGCACAATCTACACAGTTATAAGGGAAAGCAGAGCCGCGCAACGACACCGTCGAATCCGCGGCCCACCCTTCCGCCGCTGTTTACCGCCATCCCGTTTGAGACGCTTCCCCCGCTTTGGGACCGTCTGAAGAATCTTAGGGCGGACGAGGGAGGAGCAGTGGGACCTGACCTTCCGCCTATCTTGAACCCTGCACATGTATCTACGCAGGAACTATTGGGACGAAGTCCACAGGAGAGTTCGTGCAGTGGCTCCTCCGGGCCGGCTCTGTCCCTACCTGGGATGGTCGAGAGAGCATCTCATGTTCCTCTCGTCGCTCCATAGCATGCCTCTTTCCTCCTTTATCTTATTTGAACACCCGCCCGCTTGCTGCTCCGCTCATTTTGGTACTTGAAACACGCTCTCTGGCATGTGATGGCATGTCAATTGCCACCCATCTGTATGCGTTATTTGCTGCGTAGCTTGCAAATGCATCTCCCCGTTTGCTATGGAGGTTCTCCCCCTGTTCGCCCCGTACCTCGTTGAGCGTTGTTGCTGTGGACCGGCGAATGGTAGTGACCTTTCTTCTACACCTTATTCGACACCGCAAGTTGCCCTAACTGTTCCCATTGAAAATCTCGGTCGCAATAACTAACTCAACTTTGCTCCTAATATCCTGAACTGAAAACCAAGTCACTCGTTCCCTCTCGGCTTCGGGCCGGGCCTGGTCATTGCTTCAAAGACTAACCATCTCTGAACGCGACTCGCTGAGTGCATTTAGCTTGCTGACTTTGTCTTCTCCTCGCTCCTTCTGCGACTATGTAGACAAAGTAGCCTTCACTGTGACAATTCAACTATCGAAGCGTTCCATTTACCGGCCCTGGAACCCGTATTGCCATAACTCTGGAACGTTCTATCTCTAAGGGTGCGACATCCGCATGAGGGCAGCGAGTCGGGCAGCGAGTTGGGCAGCCTCGCGCCGCGTGGATTCACGAAACCAGTGCAGTGTTTTAAGGGTGAATGTGCTCTGCAGACCTCTATCTTTACTGCATTGCATAGCCTGAAGAGGTCTATATCCGCCGTTGTCTTCGACCCTGAGCCTCAGATCGAAGGCTACCGTAAGAAACTGCTTCCCGATTTTAAACAGGAATAGGAGGCTTATATATAGATAAGGGAACTCGCCGAAAGACTTATGGTCCCTTGAAGTCTGCGGCATGCCTTTGGAAGGTTCTCGAGACCTAAAACCGCTGTCCCGGATATCGCTTCGCCGGCTCTGTAGTTCACCGGATATAGTTCAATGCCTCGTCGAGCATGTCTACCCAGGCAGACTGTGTTGCGTGCAAATTTTCGACGCATTGCAACTATAACAGCCCACTACAGAAGCCAGAAGGACTAGTCTGTTGTATTGTCATGTTATCTGAGCTAAAAGTATACATACTCTCAACTTACCGAGTGGCAAGCTTAAACCTGACTATTTCTGGCGCGGACTCGTCAAGTGGTCCAACACCAATAGGATTGGACATCTTCGACACGCTTCCGAACGAACTACTGATTACGATCGCTGCTTGATGCAACCATGAGGAATTGTTGAGGCTTTCCCCTTGGCTGTGACAGCCACTTCAACGAGAGCGGCTCAAGGACATTTACATACACTTGAATGGTACGAGTGTGCGCACTTACACGCGGGTTGCTGCCAAAGTTGGATGCCTGGTGGAGAACGAGCGTATTCTCTTGGGCTTCCAATCGTGCCCGATCCATCAACCCTGGCCTCACTATAATGTTCACAACTGCAATAAGTGCACTATCAAGAACATTGACTCTGGTATATCTGTGCTTCCGGTACATTCTCTTCACATGGTTGTGGTTGATCGTCCTTGTGAGTTCGCTCTCACACAATCCATACACCTTGAGCTACACGGGTGTGATTGTCCTACCACTTATTGCGTTTCCAGTCTCCTTCTGCAAAACCACTAGCACTGCCTACCGTTCCTGCAGGGCCTAACCCCCGCATCACGCTGGTATCTCAACAGTCTTCCCGCTAATGGCACCCCTGGCACTATTATGTCATGTGTTTCTCACATTCCTATTTTTTCCCCTCTTATCTCTGCTCCGTTGCGAACCCTTGCCAAATCCGACCCCCACCGCACTGTGAGGATCAAACATGCCAACATTATTCTACTCCTCGACCAATATCCGACAATTTGACGACCTCATCTCCCCTGCAAAGGGCTCTCCGCCCCTGCCAGCCGATGTGTTCCGCGGTTTAGTCAACATTGGGGTTCACTAGACGCAATTCATAATCTTGTATCAGTCAGTGAGGTCACCATAGCCCACGCACATGTCAATTCGTTCGCCTTTCAGTCCACAGTCATTGGATGCTCTGAAGCGGTCCACTACCTCCATTGGGCTGTTCACGTTCTATCAAGAACTTTCACTTGACGAGCGAGGTACGTTGTTTTCAAGTATAGTAGAGGTAATACTACGTGTGGAGAATTTGCATGTGAGAGTAGAACTAGAGGTACGTCGGACCCATCTGGTCTAGAATGTCTGTGCCCACTCTCATTGCTCTTTACTATAGGTTAATGTTCGTGGAGCATATCCCGAAACTGATGTCACTCTGGGTCTTACGATTGCGCCCTCGTCAAATGGTGACCGACAAGCATTTTGGATCTGGCTAAGCAACTTTCCGCCTGTATTGATGCACTGGAAGAGCTGCCTTGGCCTCATTAATCTTGATCTTTCAACAGGACCGCGGAGCGCTGTTGGGGTCGATGGACGATCCAAATTTCGCTTTCGGGGGAAGCGTGGTCTAAGTGGTAGCACGCTTGGCGCCCACTCAATGACTTGCCGAAGGTATGCTCACTGAGGTTGGGTCGTGGGCCCACTCCTTCCACCCCAGTTTCGCCACTTGGTTGACCTGGGCTGATTGGGACCACCTGCACCCCAACCGGATGCAGGGTTTAGTGGGTAGGTCCGACGACATAAATTATCCCAAACCGCAAAAACCGCCATGGGCAAGTCGATGCGGGAGTCCCACACATGGCAGACACTTGAGGGGTGCATGACGCATTCCCTGCCTTTCTCCCAACCAAAAAAAATCCAAATCTCGCCCTCTCCTTGACTGGCCTCCTCTTCACGGGATCAGGGTCACACCTCCCGGTATGAAGGATTGTAGTATAGTCGATAGGGTCGAGGCGACGTCCCTGGCATGTTTGCGTACTATAAAATGCATTCTATTTTGACTCTCTACAAACGGAACGAATACACCTGTAATGGAAACCAACATGGGGACTCATGTAGGTGGCTGTGCAACGGTGGGGGCAAACCGAGCCAAACAAAGGCCCGAGCTTGCTGAAAACGTTTTCGACTGTTCAAGAAAATCCGTCCAGAATGGCAAGCCGTCCCAGTTGTTCGGTCCACTCTGTCTCTGGCGGTTCGTAGTCTTGCATCAGGTTGTATGATGAGTTGGAACTGACACGATCGCGGGCAGAGGCCTCTGGATCGCTCGTCCTCCCCGCAGTACTTACTGCTCCCATCAGGCTCGATGTAGTCCAACATGTTCACAGTACGTTGGAAGGAATTCAGTTGGTCTTTGGAATTTTGCTGAGGTGCTTTTGCCGTCTTCAGCGAGCATCGCTAAAAACAAGCGGCAAGCATACGCAGTCAGCGAAAAGGCCGGCCACCAGACGAGTGCTGAGTCGTGGGGTACTGGTCGTGCTGTTGCTCGTATTCCCCGTGTTGGTGGTGGAGGCACCCATCGCTCCGGCCAGGTCCATTTGGTCCTTCACACGATATTCCCCGCGTTGCTGACAAGGGTCTCGTAGGCCGCATTCGGTAACATGTGTCGTGGTGGGCGCATGTTTGCCCCTACCAAGACATGGCGTAAGTGGCACGTCAAGGTCAACTTGAAGCAACGCCGGTTCGCAGTCGTCTCTGCACTGGCCGCATCAGCCCTCCCCTCACTGGTCCTCGCCCGTGGTCACCGCATCGAGCAGATCAAAGAGGTCCCCCTGGTTGTTTCGGACGACATCGAGTCGTTTGTCAAGACACGCGAGGCCGTCGAGTTCCTCAGGGCAATTAACGCTTATGACGATGTGATCAAGGTCTCCAACTCACGCAAGCTCCGCGCCGGCAAGGGCAAGATGCGTGGGCGCCGCTACAGGCAGCGCCGTGGCCCGCTGATCGTTTACGGCAAGGACAATGGCATCGTCAAGGCATTCAGGAACCTGCCTGGTGTCGAAGTCGCAAACATCCATGCGCTGAACCTATTGCAGCTTGCGCCTGGTGGGCACCTTGGCCGGTTCATCATCTGGACTGAGAGTGCCTTTGACTTCCTGGATGACGTGTTCGGCACGTTTGACGAGGAGTCGGACTACAAAAACGGCTGGAAGTGCGTAATAGTGCCTGCCTGGATGTTATGTCCTTGTTGAGGCCGGTCGAAAGCGCATGATGCTGATGGACTATTTCTCTTCTGACAGGCTACCTACTGCCAAGATCACCAACCCGGATATTACGAGGCTCATTAACAGCGACGAGATCCAGTCTGCGGTTCGCCCGGCAAAGTCCAAGTCGCACAAGCGGCCTTGGACTCAGAAGAAGAACCCGTTGATCAACAAGGGGATCCTGTTCCGCCTTAATCCTTATGCAAAAACGCTGCGCCGTCAGGAGCTCCGTGAGTAGTTTGTTTTTGGTTCATGTCTATTTCTCGCCGAGACCGGACCGCCGAGGCGGGCGGGCAGGGTCGCCTTAGTTGCGCAGAGAGACTGACGTCTTGTGACAGTGACGCAGGAAAGGCTAAAGAAGCAATGCAAGCCGAAGAAGAAGGCGCACACTGCTGGAGCGGCGTTTTTTGGCACGTTGAATGCGCCGTGAAGGATGGACACCGTGGCTGGTGGTCTAGTGTGTGTCTGGTGCGCTCGAGTCGGTTGTGTATGCAGTTGTGCAGGGATGAAGGGACGAAGGGATTCCGTGCCATGCCAATGCCAGCGTACGCGGGGGAATGATTAATGAGTGATGAATGTCATGTGTGATAAGGAGAGAAGAAGTAGAAGTGTGAATACGAGATGCGAGGAACCACGCAACGTGTCAAGCAGGAATTCCCCCCAACTGAGATCACACCTCGCCTCGCCCAAACCCGACCTTTAGTCTGGCTCCAACTTGAGGTCGACCATTTCCTTCTCTCCCGTGCCTCTTCGTCGTCGTCTTCGTCGTCGTCGTCGTTGAGCATGGCTCCCACTACCTCCTCTGACTCTGTTGCTGCCGACCCCCGCGTCCATGGGCTCTCGTACCCGCCTGGCTTCCTCCAGTCGCTCCCGATCCTCCTCTCGCGTCCCGCTCCGCATGCGCCCATTCGGGCAATCACTGCGGAGCAGTTTGCAGACCTTCACAAGTTGAATGCATTTGCTGACCCAGACGATGCCGTCCTCTTCCCGTTCCTCCACGGCGTCGAGGGCAGCAATGCCTCACAAAACTCTTTCTTTGCAAACGCGTCGATGCGCAATAGCGCTGCATACTACGCTCATCCACTCTTCCAGACTAATCCTCACACCTTTACAATCCCGAAATATCGCGGCCTCATCTGGGTCCGCGCCGACGAAGTCTCCGAGCCAAATTTACCTTCCAGCAGCCGGACCATCGACGACTACGACTCGGACAGAGACGACGACGAGCTCTTTGAAGATGATGACGGCGCGCACCATGGGCGCGACGAGACGATGCGTGGAGCTTTCGATGCGCTCCACTCACGTCGCCACTCGTCCTCGAGCGATTCTTCCTCCGACTCGCCCCTGTCCGTGAGCACGACACCCACGTCGCTCATGTCCCCCCCTCCTTCCTTCCAGTGCACCTCGATCCCCGCCCCGCTACAGGCCCCATCTCATTTACTCCTCTCCTCGCTCCGTGCGGACGAACTCCTTTCCGCCAACCTTGACGGGCCTTGCTTTCTCCCTCCTCGTGTCCCTGACGGCATTTCCCTGTGAGTATGCCGTGATCGACCCTGGCAGGACATGCCTTCGTAGCGTGTCAATACCTGTCCTATGTCCTCCCACACCGTTCTCATTCACTGACTCGCAATTTATGACAACCACAGCCGGAACTTTGGCATACAGGTGGTGAGTCCTATCCGGCAGAAGCCCCGTACATCCGATTTTCAATCCCCGCCCCCAACCCGATGCCCTCTTTCTGACACACTCAATCCACAGCCAATATATGCCACCTTGGCCGACATTGTAGTCTATTCACCCAAGGGACTCACTCGGTCCGCCTTTGCACTCGCAGAGCGTTTCAAGCACTCTATCGAGGCCAAAGCCAGGGAGAGGGAACGCCTGGGCGTCAACTATGACCCTATCCCTTACAATGTGTTCGTTGTCACCGGTGTGCAGCAATTACACTGTGTTGTGTAGAACCCTCCCTCATGACCCGTCTCGCAGACACCTTCGATGTCTTCGAGGAAAAGTTCCCGTATTTAGTCGCAACCGACTCGCACGGGCAGATGGTGAACCATATCGATTTCAATCAGCGCGAGCGGGAGGAAATGTGCCACTTTACCCAGGCCTCTGAGGTCATGGATGGTGTTTGGGTGAGTGATGGTGATGGCTTCGGGCTCTCGTGACCGCTGGTTGGCGGCCGTTTACTGATGCCAGACAATTGTAGCTTGGGAACCTCAACGACGTGCCTTTGTGCCAGAATAGCCTACTGATCGGAGACCCCTTCACTGGGGGAGAGACCAACCCCTTCGGCTACGACGTGTGCATCGAATGTGTCGACGGTGCCCACTTCCCGAGCGCCGCTGAGCTCTCATGTGTAGAACACCACCTACGCAAGCTCGACGAGCAGTGGGTCGACCGCTGGAGAGCCACTGCTGATGCCGATGCTGATGCCAGTAAGCGAGGTGAAAGGGCCCCGCCTCGTCCCTCTCCAAACCCGACCCATGTCGTCCATATACAGTTCCCGTCGTCGCCCGGGTGGAGCCAGCACGCGATGAGCAACGTGATGAGTTTCCTTTCATTTCTTCATAGGGTCCTCTATCCTGCGCCCAATAGTGCCTCAGAAGAATTGCCTCTCTCCCTTTCCTCGATATTCACTCCCAGACGACCCTCTCTCTCTGAAAGGTCGGCCACTCCACCTACACCGAAGGCGCCGACCACTCCTCGCAAATGCCGCATCCTTCTTTGGAGTTCCGACGGATATACGGAAACGTCCATCTTAGCTCTTTGCTTGTTGATGTCTCCAAAGCCAGCACATTACGTAGCCCCTCATCCCACTGCTTCTTCCGTTCTCGGGGTATCTGCGGACGCTTCGCACACTTTGCAGCCGGCTTCCCCTGGGAAGATCCGTCCAGTAGACCCTCGCACCGCTGGGTATGGTGGTACTGGCCACAGTTCAAAGAACCATGGAAGTATGTCCTTGCCTGAAGCCTATCTCGAGCTGCAAATCACTCGCCAGCGGTCTTTCTTCGTGTACCAGAATGACCTCGATTTGTTGAAGAAGATGGAGTCTAGGCTGCTCACTGCCGGCAAGGAGTCCATAATCCGAAGCAAGGAGCGCGAACGGGAAAGGGATCATATTACTGGAGGCGTTACCACCGAGGGTGGGAGCGAATCGCCCGTCTCCTCGGGGTCCAGATGGAAGTTCCCGACTTGGGGCACCAGAAGTGGCAGTCTCAGCATTCCGAGCCCTCCTGTGATTGACGAGACTTCGGCCATGGCTACCTCGATCGGATCGTCCATGGTGTTCCATTCCTTGTCGAGCTCGACGCCGAGCACCACGTTGCTGGGGAGCACCAACATAGCGCCTCGCAGGCGAGCAAGAGCTAGTACCTCCCCCATGCCGAACGTGCATGCCGAGCACTGGGCGTGGTTTAATGACCCCCGGTTCGATGGGTCTTTCCCTTCGCGTGTCTTACCTTTCCTCTACCTCGGCAACCTGTGCGTGTCCAATAACCTCTCGAGATCTCCGCTGACGATGACGACCAATAGGGCACATGCCTCGAACGCGTACATGTTGCACGCTCTCGGGATTACTCATGTCGTGCGTGTGCCTTTTTGCGTAATCCCACCGGTCTCTTCTCTTATCTAACTTTTAGGTTTCCGTCGGAGAGTGCGCATTGGTCCCGCCGTCATCGAATCAGCATCTTTGCCAGGCTGCAGAGTACCGCTTCTCCTATGGAGGCAAGGTGCTCGGAGCTGGCCCGGGCTCCCTGTGGATTGAGGAACGCGAAGGTCGAATCAACGTTCTCGACATCAAGGTCTGTGGGCGCCCCCCTTTTAAGGTTTTATTAACAGGGACTAATCTGCCCATTTTGGCTTCAGGGTGTCTCTGATGATGGGATTGACAGCTTACGCCCTCGTTTCCGTGAAGTCTGCAATTGGATTGATGCCGCCCGCGAACAGGGCGGCAAGATACTCATCCACTGCCGTGTCGGAGTGTCCCGCTCCGCTACCATCACAATTGCGTATGTCATGAGGCACTTAGGTTTGTCGCTGGTCGACGCCTACCTGCTAGTTCGTTCGAGGCGTTTGAGGTGAGTCTTCTCGCATCATCACAGGCATGCGGACGGCTGACAAGCTTCCCAGTGTCCTCATTCAACCCAACCTCCGCCTACTCTATAACTTATGCTCTTGGGAGGTTGAACTCGCTCGCGAGCACGCCGACGAAGCACACCAGAAGGCTTTCCTCAGTCGACGTCTAGCATGGCCATTCTTGGCGCGCGAAGTTCATTATCTTAATGAGAAGTACATCCAGTAAACAAGCGGTACGCGAATGCCCGTATTACTGGTTGTACCGTCTAGGTTGCCGCCGTTCCGGTCACTTGTGCATCAGAATAAATGTGGCTGACGCGGTGTCTGTACAATACCCAAGCGGCCGTGGGTCCCACTTTGCCTTGACCCGCTTGAGCTGTACTCTATCGTCTGTATTTGCCCCCCCCTTCACTCGGTTCCCATACCTATGCTGTGTGCGTTTTGGTATCGCCTTGTGTGTTGTTCTATTCTTGTGATTTTTTGTTGGCCCTCGCCGTTGTACGCCCCTGTCTCGTATTTTGCGGAACATTTCCGATCTGGCGATTTGGTAGCATGAACGTAATTTACGGCCCTCCAGTTCTTGCTCCTCATCCGCTTTCATGAGCCACACTTTCGTCTATTGCCTAGATGAACTGGCCAGTTCAGGTCCGCGTTTGTGGCATGGGTGCTGGGTTCAATGAGCAATGAGCGTAGAGAAATAAAACGACCAAGTAATAAGCTATATGCCCCTGTACGCAAAAGGCATCATGTTCTCGGCTCGGCTGCAATATCTATTATCTCTGAGCTCATCCACGACATCGGGGATGCGGATGTCGGAGGACGATTTGGCGAAGACACAGAACCGAGAAGGCAGGGGAAGAATTCCCGAAGACCACCTTCGTCACCGCTAGTGGGCTAGTCGGTTGGACCAAAAAGGCCACCAACTTGACCTCCTCCGTTGGACAGTACTCGGGATGGCCACGCAAAACGATGCACAGGCCGCTCCCCCTCCTGGAAAGAAAATGCGCATAGCCGTGCTCACTAGCGGTGGCGATAGTGCAGGCATGAACCCAGCCGTTCGTGCCGTCGTAAAACAGGCTATCATCCGGTCAGTTTTACGCGACGCGTTGACGCCGATCCGTCCAGGTGTATTCATGATTCATTGGTATATGTTCTCTCGTATAGTGGATGCGAGGCTTTTGTCGTGCGAGAAGGCTACGAGGGGCTTGTACGCGGCAATAAGGACGCCATAGAGGAGAATCCCGATGCCCTTTCCCCGCCTAGTGGCGAAAGGGATAGCTTCATTGCCAACCTTCGCTTTGGTTACGGCCCTCTGTTGCGTGATGGAGAGGCCGATTGTGAAGACGAGGCGGAACGTATGAGCACGGGACGAACTCTCAAAGGCCGATACATCGTTCGCGTCGGGTGGGACGATGTGAGGGGATGGATGGGCGAGGTTTGTGTTTGGTTGGTCTTGAGAATTGAAAACTATGCTGATGCTCTACAGGGCGGCACCGTCATTGGCACTGCGAGGAGTCAAACCTTTCGAACAGTCGAGGGCCGTACGACCGCCGCATATAACCTTATCAAGGAAGGCATAGATGCCCTTGCGGTCTGTGGTGGTGATGGTAGTCTCACTGGTGCCGACAAATTGAGAGAGGAGTGGCCCACCCTGCTCGCCAGCTTGAAGGAAACCGGTGAGCAACCTGCATTCGGGGTCTATCAAGTCCGGAGACTCACCGCGTTATAGGTTTGATTACACAGCAACATCTCGATCTCTATGGACATCTAAGGATCGTCGGTTTGGTCGGCTCTATTGACAATGATATGGCCATGACCGATCTGACTATCGGCGCACCAACGGCCCTTCACCGTATCTGCGAGTCCATAGATAATATCAGCTCAACTGCACGCTCCCACTCTAGGGCTTTCGTGCTCGAAGTGATGGGTCGTCATTGCGGGTGGTTGGCTCTTCAGGCTGGTGTCGCGTGAGCATCAATAATCTTCAGAATATCTATTCTCTATCTAACCGCTCCATATAGTGGTGGAGCCGATTTTATACTTATTCCGGAACACCCTCCAGAGGCTCACCCTTGGGAAGACCATATGTGTGAGATCATCAAGCGTGTAGGCCCTTCTATACACCGAAACCCCATAAACCGACTTTCTCCCTTCTAGCACCGTAAAGCTGGAAAGAGAAAGACTATTGTCATCGTTGCGGAGGGGGCGATCGACCGCAACCTCAACCCTATCAAAGTGGAATACGTTAAGGAGCTCCTGAGTGAACGTTTGGGACTCGATACTCGGGTTACCACCCTCGGCCACACTCAGCGAGGCGGTAGGCCCTGCGCATACGACCGAATCCTGGTCAGTACAAAGATGGACATTGCGCTATGCTACTAACCCTTGCAAATCAGGGGACATTGCAAGGTGTTGAAGCCGTCAACTGTCTCCTTGAAGCAACCCCGGAGACTCCGTCGTACATGATCGGCATATGTGAAAACAAAATCACAAAGATTCCGCTGGTACAAGCTGTTAAGCAGGTATATTATCTCTCTCTATGCTGGACCAACTGTCCTGACTGGCTTGCAAGACTCAAGCAGTTGCAAAGGCTATCGAGGCCCTCGACTTCAAGCAAGCTGTAAACCTCCGCGACCCTGAATTCGCTGAAACATATGCTGGATTTGTCATGTTGTCATCTCTTGATGCCACATACAGACTCCCAGCGCCGCAGGTATGTGGTGAATAGTTCGAAGAAGAGTAACTGATCTCTTGCCAGCGTCTCACGATTGCGATCATGCAGTAAGTTGATTTCACATATCCACTGGAACCCCGTTGATGGTCATTATTTAGCATGGGAGCACCAGCGGGAGGTATGAACGCAGCGACGAGAGCCGCAGTTCGCTATTGTCTTGCGCACGGGCACACTCCCATCGGTATACTGAACGGTTTCAAGGGCCTATTGGACGAGACTTTGATCCATCTTACATGGCTCCGAGTCGACGATTGGATGACACGGGGTGGATCGGAGCTCGGCACAAATCGACAGGTGCCAGACGACAATCTAGGGGCCGTTGCGTCTAAGTTCCAAAAGCTTGGATTCGATGGTCTCTTCCTCATTGGTGGTTTCGAGGCCTATATGGCCCTTCTCAGTCTCGAGAAAGCGAGAGTACATTATCCACAGTTCCATATCCCGATGGTTCACCTCCCCGCGACTATCTCGAACAACGTACCCGTTACTGAGTTCAGCTTAGGGACTGACACCAGCTTGAACGCGTTAGTGGATGCATGTGATGCCATCAAGCAGAGTGCCTCCGCTAGTCGCAATCGCGTATTCATTGTCGAAACTCAGGGTGGGCAATGCGGATATTTGGCAACCATGGGTGCCCTTGCCGTAGGTGATCACTTTCGCTTATCTGATGTGTGCACTCACGGCGCTCTCAGACCGGTGCTGTCGTGGTGTACACGCCAGAGGTTGGTATCACGCTCGATCAACTCCGACGGGACGTCAGGTTTCTGCGTACAAGGTACGAACTTGATGAGAAGGGCAAGGCTGAAGGGCGCCTTATTATTAGGTATGTTCGAGCTCACCATCAGGTTGCTATGTGACCGACTCTCTGCAGAAACGAGGCAGCATCGAAAATCTACTCCACTGAGCTGATCACCAAGGTTATCATTGAAGAAGGAGCTCCTGTTTTCGACGCTCGATCCGCATCTCTGGGACATACCCTTCAAGGCGGAATTCCTTCACCGATGGACCGCGCTCGCGCCGTCCGACTCTCCCTCAAATGCATGGCCTTCATCGAACAGCACGCATGGAAAGCCAAACAACAGCCAGAAAAGACACGCAAGGCCGACCCTACATCCGCGGCTGTCATCACCATCCAAGGATCCGCGATCCATCTCACTCCTGTCACCCAGATGGTCTCGAGGACGGACTTCAAGAACCGGAGGGGTATTGACAACTGGTGGGCTCAATACAAGGATCTTGCGGAAACCATGGGCTCGAAGGGTTATTTCCGCATCCATGATGTTTGAACACTGCGATTCCAGCGGTTTGGGCTTGTTAGATGAAGTAAAACGGTCGTATTGAAATTTTTGACAGAGAGGGTCTTATTGTGAGAAATTGCAGCTACAAATTTGCATCCTCCCACCTTCAGTAGTCACTACATTGCAGTACGGCGACGTGCAGTGACCCTTGATCCCATGATACTACGCTATGAAGAAGGAACACTGTTGGCACTGGCTGTCAACCCACGAGGCCCCAGGCACTGCCGGTTTCCTGTTGTGTCCACACGTGTGCGCGGTATCTCCGTACTGTATTTGGACACGTCACCCCAATCACCAACTACGTGGCCACCGAGTACTTTATAAATGATTGTCTCGATGTAGACCCAATCTAACACACCCCACCTCAACTACCTGAGCACTTTATTGGAGTATTCACATTCCCAACAAATGACCGTAGAACGGCAACGCAAGCGTTCTTCGAACAGGAGGACTAATGCGCCTGATCGATACAACAACAAGTGGATATATATACTCTTTCTCCTCGTGTGTATTCTCTGCGCTTTTACATTTCTTCCGGTGGGAGTGAAGGCACAAGGACAAGACAGCGTAGTCATTGGAATAGGTGAGTTCTCACTCGTGACTTTATACTCCACCACTGAATGGGCCGTTTAGATCTTGGTAAGAGATTTTGACTATCCACCAACCATATTTCTAATATAGCATAGGAACGACGTATAGCGCCGTAGGGTATGTCGTGATGCAACTTTCCTGAGTCTCTGGACCGAATATTTTCTTTAGTGTTCAGAGGCCTGGAGGACGGGTGGAAATTATCGCAAACGATCAAGGCAATCGAATCACCCCTTCTTGGGTCGGCTTTACAGGGTCGGAGCGACTGTGAGTGCTTTCATACACCCAGATAATCCCTCCTTGACTTATCCTTTATAGTGTGGGGGATAGCGCGAAGCATGCCTTTGCCTCCAATCCAAAGAACACGATTTTTGACGCAAAAAGGCTGATCGGCAGAAGGATGGACGACCCAGATGTCATACAAGACCTTAAACACTTGTTAGTGGCACTTTAGGAATTTGCGCTTGCTCTCACTTACAGTTTGATCAGCCCTTTTGAGGTGATCGACAAGGCAGGAAAACCGATATTCCGCGTAGAACATCAGGGTTCTCTTAAGGAATTCGTGAGTGCTGACGTACTCGTTTATGTGCTTTCTAACAGGATATTCAGACCCCTGAGGAAATCAGCGCAATGGTACTCACGAAACTCAAGACGACGGCTGAAGCATACCTAGGGCATCCAGTAACATCCGCGGTGATCACAGTTCCCGCATACTTCAACGACGCTCAACGATTGGCTACGAAAGACGCGGGGGCTATCGCTGGTTTGAACGTCCTCCGTATCATCAACGAACCAACAGCAGCCGCCATAGCGTATGGACTCGGCAAAAGTCAGAATTCAGAAACGACCGTTCTCGTCTACGACCTTGGTGGAGGGACATTCGATGTGAGCCTTCTCTCCATCGAAGACAACGTCTTCGAAGTCCTCGCGACAGCCGGAGATACGCATCTTGGAGGTGAAGATTTCGACCATCGAGTGATTGACCACCTGGTACGAACGTACAAGAACAAGAGTGGTCGGGACATGAGTGGCAATGATAAGGCCATGAGCAAGCTCAAGCACGAAGTCGAACGAGCAAAGAGGACGTTGTCCTCACAAATGAGTGCCAAGATCGAGATTGAAGGATTCGATGGTGATCACGATTTCTCGGAGACATTGACGAGAGCAAAGTTCGAAGAGCTTAACGTGGACCTGTTCCGCAAGACAATGAAACCTGTGGAACAAGTCCTGAAAGATGCCAAAGTCAAGAAAGAGGACGTCAACGATGTGTGTGCCGTTCCATCGCTAATCTCGTTATCATTGACCGGATTGCAGATTGTCCTTGTCGGAGGGTCTACTCGCATCCCTAAGATTCAAGAGCTGGTCCGAAATTACTTTGGCAAGGAGCCACAAAAGGGGATCAATCCGGATGAGGCAGTTGCGTACGGAGCGGCTATTCAAGGTAAGGATTCTTTCAACATCTAGTACAAGTAAACTAAGCGACATAGGCGGAGTCCTTTCTGGTGTTGAACCGACCGTCGCCATTATAGACGTTACACCTTTGACACTTGGTATTGAGACAACCGGTTTGTCTGGCCCATTTGCTTCTTTCCCTCCTTATTAATAGTGCCTAGGTGGCGTCTTCGCTAAAATAATCCCGCGTAACACCAATATCCCGACCAAAAAGTCGCAAATTTTCTCGACAGCCATGGATAATCAAGAGCGCGTTCAGATCCAGGTATGGTCACAACCTCTTAGATAATCGAATAATCTCTAATCATTACCAGGTATTCGAAGGGGAACGGAGCCTTACCAAAGATAACAACCTATTGGGTGCCTTCGAGTTATCTGGCATCCCACTGGCACCACGCGGTGTTCCACAAATCGAGGTGACGTTCGGGGTAGACCAGAATGGCATCTTGACTGTAAGCGCATTGGACAAGGGTACAGGCACGTCGAAAGCAATCACGATTACTCAAGATCGGCATCTATCCGAAGAGGAGATTCAAAACATGATTCAGCGAGCCGAGGAATTCGCGGCGAAAGACGAAGCGTCGAGAAAGAGGATCGAAGCTATCAATGAACTAGCAACCTTTGTCTATAACATGAAGGCGCAGATTACAGACAAGGAGAGTTGGGGTGGAAAGGTTCGCCTCCAAAACCCTCTTTTACTCTGCCACTAATGTTAGATTCAATTAGCTCGGCGACAGGGACAAATCGACGATGCTGGAAGCGGTAGAGAACGCATCTGACTGGCTCGAAAAAGCCGCGTCGGAGGCGTCAGCCGAGGAGGTTGAGGACCGACTTGCAGGTTTGTGTCCAACCTTCTAGAGAAATACATTCCAACTCAACTCTCTGTGTAGCCCTGAAGACAATCATCAGCCCCATTACGTCTCGCCTCTATGGAGAGGATTCAGAAAAGTCCCACAAACGTGATGAGCTTTGAACCTTCCGGAGGTGATCATATCTCCTTGAAAATCGGAACGGTTTGATGGTTGGGCTAGTTTTGTTTTTTACAACGTGGAGTAACACCAGTCTATAACTTGCTTTGGCACTTCATTTTCAATATATA
>Ga0307515_10007976_pt1 | contig 20785 bp, 19 predicted proteins | sample 17_EM_MG_FD_194513 | JGI IMG/M metagenome (GOLD analysis project Ga0307515, IMG submission 194513) | Populus trichocarpa ectomycorrhiza microbial communities from riparian zone in the Pacific Northwest, United States - 17_EM | ecosystem: Host-associated > Plants > Roots > Unclassified | place...
CATTGCGGTCGGTAATCTGTAGTGGTTCGGTGTATATTCTAGAAATCTCTAGATGTTGCCACAATTCACCAGTACAGTTCTTCACAATATATGACTCATACCATTGGCTTCCATCATCTGGTAAACTTATAGTTCTCACCTTGTCTTTGTCTATATACATGGAGAATGATTTTCAGATGCTGGATGCACTCTACCAGTAAGCAATTATGAAGTAGAATTAAATCTACATATATCTTGGGCTTAAACCTCAGTATTTATAGTACAATCACACTGTTAGGCACCGATTGAAAATACCAGTGCCAGGAGAAACTATAGTTACCTACCGGCCCCCACAGTAAAACTGTAGGGCTTAAGAACCATGGTTGGCCCAGTCGCCCATGGTATTCACCAGCGTGAAGCCTGTAGATATAGGCCGTTCATCGGCCGTGCCTGTCACTTGCGGGCCAGGCCAGTGGTGACCTGAAACTGGCCCGCCTGGCCAATTGCGAACACAGCTTCCAGTAATTCTTCAATCTTGATCAAGCGTGGCCTCCAAGTGAATCTAGCGACTCACTCAATCACCGATTCCATGTGCATGTCTGAGTTGCATTGATCTTCACCTTCAAATGCATGTCCAAACTCGCTCCATCGTAGCGTCTAGGTGCATCTCAAAACGTACTTGATGCCAGTGTCCAATTCCACATCTTGGTTCACTCGATCTAGGTATGAAAGTCATTCTCCAAACTGACTCAATCACACCTTCCAAGTAGATGCTCAACGACCAACAGCCTTTGTATGTAGTGACAGAGGTAGAGGAGATGGACTGTGTGACAGGGAGTATATATTTCAATGACCCCGGGGTTGATAGACATCATTGCATGTTTATCTCATCTTATTATACTGCGAATATACACAGTGTAACTTTCCCAAATGTTGTGTCCACACCCTCCTGGCAAAGTTTCGAAGATCCACGGAATGGAGTGGATCCTCGCGGCCGGGTTGTATCATATCTTAACACCCTTCGCTCATTCTACTTCAGCCAGAACAGATTCCTGTGACAGGAATTCCGTTCATTTGCCGCGTGAGGTGCTGCAGAGTATTGATTGTGGGTTCTCTGCCTGCTATGTCTCCACAATGGCCTCCGAGTGGTGCATCTCTAAGTTCTCTCAACAGGCGTCTCCAGGTGCTGCTCCAGTTATGCTCCACCACCATCTGTGTCCAGATGGATCCTATGTATGGATATAAAGAGACATAAATTATTCTTGCCATATTATGATGTAGCAAATCTTGTGACTGTAATAACGATGAATATGATAGAAGCAAAGCCTTGCAGTTGTGGAACCCACAGAATCAGTGCGGTGAGAATATGTCACCCAGTCTCCCGAACTGCTGTGCAGTGGTTGTTGACAATTCTTGCTCTCTTTACTATGAGTAGATTATGACAGCAACAGATATCCGCTGCACCACAGGGCCAACTAGTGAGATGGCGTCCCGCCAACGCTCCACCATGCTTTGTCCCTGCTGTGTAGCGGTCTCAGCTACTCCCGAAGTCTCCCACAGACTTCCTCAGCGGTCCCAGTGGCTTCAAAACTTGATCATCCTATAAGATATATTTTGCAGCATGCTGAATGCACCTACATACATCCGCAAAATGTATTTCACTCACCAGAAGCCTCCAAGAGTGTCTGAGAGAATGAGGAGTGTAACCTTCGATGTGTCAATTGCACGAGAGTGTCAGACCATATGAGGGCATTACAGGCAGCCTTTGGAGTAACTGGGATCTCTAATGACCGGTGCAGGAGTACCATGGGAGTGATTGTGATAAGTTTGAGAACACCTGGGAGCGCCGACGTCAAGCTTGCGAGCACCTAGGAGCTCCTGTGACATACCTGGCAGCGCCGATTACAAGCCTGGGAGCACAGGGGAGCGCAAGCGCCAAGCCTGGAAGTACCTCCAATCACGATAACGCAGTCTGGGAAAAACCACACATTTGGGAACATTGTAGGCGCTCCTGGAAATTGTAGCTACTACTTATCATTTAACAATTTTTAAAACTCATGTATTCAGTTTGTATTCTTATCTATGTATCTATATAGCTACCCATCTACACACGGTATATCTGGACTGGCTGCTAACTGGCTGCAGGCGGAGCTTCAGAGCAATGTGAAATGCGCCTGAAAAGAATGCTGGGGTGAACTCAGAGATGCACTCCAAGACCATGATCGAGCAACTATAGAGATGCACCCGGATGCGGTAATTGAGCGTATTTGGAGGTTAACTTGCAGGGAGTGATCCAATCAACTTAGAGATGCACTCCGGGATCGAGTTTGAGCCAGCTTGGAGATGCACTTGGAAGCAGTGATGGAGGGAGTTGGGAGATGCACTTGGAGCCGGTATTCGAACGTGTTTGGAGATACACTTGGAGGTTGTGATCCTCAAGTGAACTTAGAGATGCACTCCGAGATCACGATCGAGCGCGTGTGGAGATGCGCTTGGAGGCCAAGATCGTGCGAACTTGAAGAGCATCATGGTGCGAGTTTTGGGATACGCTTGGGAGGCCATGATCAAGCGAGATTGGATGAGTACTTGGAAGTGGTCAATCGACGGTGCGCTGGATGCTGAGACTCTATTCATCACTGAGTTTACCCCCAAACGTGAGACTGTGTCAAGGCGATATTACCTCTGAGCACTGATGGTGAGCCGGCTGATGTCAGTCGATCATGTTGGGAGGCCGACCAGAAGTTGATGCTACATTCAGGGGTCAATTTGCAATCATGATAATGAGAAGAAGATAAACAATCCTGGGTGTATGCTATACTCGGTGTATGATGTACTCGCTGTATGCTTGTACTTGGAGTCAACTCATGATCATGGCATGGCATGATAGAGAGGGATGACTTAACTTTGGGTTCTGTGATGATGGTGGAGTTGTGGACAATAAAGACAGAGATGGGCGATGAAGATGAGAATGATGTGGAGGATACGAGGGAATGTGAGCAATCAGGGGTACCACTTGCCCAATTGCGTTGGGAAGACTTGGTATCGTTGTTAGTACACTACAGATCGGGACTCAGAGCTGCGGCATCGGGGATGGCAAATTGACTCGCACACGAAATCTTCCTAAGTCTCAACATCTCATGGTGATTTGCCCCATCTCCTCTCATCTCTCTCCTTTTCGTCCTCGACTCTACCATCACCTGAGCACACAAACTTAAGTCATCCCTCTCTATCTGTCCATGCCATGATCAAGAGTTAACACTGTGTAGAGCATACATCGAGTACAGCATACACCGAGTGCAGCATACACCGAGTACTGCACAAGCCGAGTACTGTATTCACTGAGCACTGCACACAATGCATACCCGATCATCCCCAGATCAACAGTCTCCCTCTCCCGGCCAGTCTCTCAGCTCTCCGCAGACCGTGTTTTACTTAATCTGTTACATTCCTACAATTATGAGTTAACCAATGGATAAAGTATCAGCTTCCATTGCACATGCCTCCCGATCTACCGCCTCCAGATTGACTGCGTCCGGATTCACTGCGTTCAGAACAATCGTCACCTGACCAAAGCCCTCCAAGTACTGCTCCAATATTGATCGATTATGGCTTGGATGTGCATGTCTGTGTCCACTTGATCTCGGCCTCCAAGAGCATCTCCAAACTCGCTTCATCTTGGCCTCCAAGTGCATCATCAGGGTGTGACGGCAGGTGTACAGTGATACAGGGGTGACTGAGGTGGCCAGAGTGACACGGAGTATATATTTGGTAGACCCTGGAGTAGATAAACATCATCTCATTTCCATCTCATCTTATCATACAATAACAATACACACTCTATGTTTCCCAACATTTGGTCCCACTCACTCTTTCCAAGATTTCTTGGATCCATGCAAATGCGGGAATCCTCAACACCAGGTGGTATCGTATCTTATCACCCGATTCCTGCACTCCTTGACCCAGAACGGCACTGTCTCAAGAAGTTTGTTTGGATGTTGAGGGAGGTGTCGTGGTGTATTGATGCTGGGCTCTCGGCCATACAGCTCCATTGTTTCACCCCGATGGCCTCCAATTGGTGCATCTCTTTGTTCCCTCCATTGGCGTGTCCAGGTGCTCCTCCAATTATGCTGTACTACCAGTTGTGGCCAGATTGACTGTATGTATATATATAGAAAGACTTGAATGATGCATGGCATATTGTGATGTACTGAATCTTATGAATGTAACAAAGACGAAATGGCTTGTGGTAATATAGAAACCACTGCTGTGAGAAAACGGCATCAAGTCTCCCATTGTGCTTTGCAGTGGTCTGGGCTGCTCTCGATGTCTCCCGCACAGCTGCGGAAAGGTATATGGTGCTCCAAAATTTCTCTATCCTATAAGCCAAATCTCATAGCATCCTGAACGCACCTCCATAACTGCAGGTTCTTTTAGGAGCACCTGGGAATGCTCTAGCAGATTCCGAAAGCACTTTGCTTAGCTCCAAGGGGGTCTGGGAGCAACCAGAAGTACTTAACAGCACTGGTGAGGGCGTCCGGAGTGTCTAGGAGGACTGCATGTTGCGTCCAGACCGAATAACATTTTGCTGATGTGGAGCGAGGCCCTGGGCTGATATTAGCCATGCGGAACATCAGAAGGGCACAGGCTCCCCTCGCCCATGGCATTCCCACTGGGATTCACTGGCTCCAATGAGACTCTAGGATGGCCGGGATTGATGATGCAGGCCACTCGGGGAAAGTTGCCCGGGATAGCAGCGGGAGCACGGTGGGTGATCAGCGATACACCTTGGCCTCGAATAGAGCTAGACAAATCTCTGAGGAATCATCGGCAGCCGAGGCTGAGTGGAAGGCTTATAAGTGCATAAGTCACTTCATATACAGACTACAGGGCAAGATCGTCAGGATGAACATATTCTGTCACGTATAATTTACCGGAGGCTGTATGGCCTACCGTAACCTCCAGTAACGCTGTTAACACCACATGATAAAAAACACCCCAGAGCTGTTTTTGGTAATGCACGATAATACACCTGTAATGTACCGATAGCATAACTGAAGTAATACTGTAATGCAACTGTAGAGCATGTATTATACTGCAATTTATGGAGAATACTATATATCCAAAAGCTACGTATTTATTAACTACTCTAACATGTGTACACTCTGACTCTCATGACTCCAACAAGCTCACTCCCACAACTCTGACATGCTCACTCTAACTCTGACATACTCACTCCCACTCCAACTCTGACATGCTCACTTTCACCACTGATCTGCTCGCTCACACAACTCTGACATATTCAATTTTCAACCTCAGATATGCTTGGTCTCACTGCTCTGACATGCTCGCTCTCACCTCTTTGAAAATGTGGCTTTGCTGGGAGCAAGGTGGTAGTGGTGGATCTGGCTTCGCTGGGAGCAAGCTGGTAGTGGTGGAATGCTCACTCTCACCACTCTGACAATCTGGCTTTGCTGGAGCAAGATGGAAGCAGTGGATCTGGTTTCGCTGGTAGCAGTGGATCGGGCTTCGCTGGTAGCAGTGGATGTGGCTTCGCTGGGAGCAAGCTGGAAGCGGTGGAATGCTCACTCTCACCTCTGACAATCTGGCTTCCCTGGGAGCAAGCTGTTAGCGGTGGATCTGGCTCCGCTGGGAGTAAGCTGGTAGTAGTGGAATTCCCACTCTCACCTCTCTGACAATCTGGCTTCAGTGGGAGCAAGCTGGTAGCGGTGGATTGGGGTTCGCTGGTAGGGGTGACAGTGGCTTCGCTGGGACCACGCTGGTAGTGGTGGATTGCGCTTCACTGGGAGGAGGGGATTACATGATCTCGTGGAAGAATAGTCGAAGAGTAAAATACCTGATGCTGGTGATTCTGATGGTGGTGATGGTGATGGTGCTGGTGGAGATGACGATTGAAAAAAGGGGTTGATGGAATGCTTGCAGTATGAGAAATTAGTATCATTCTGTAATGCAATATTACATACAGTAACACCCGTGTAACATTCTCATAACTCCGCTCTAATGGGCAAAGTACAGGGTAGGCAGTCATAATCTATCGGAAGCAACTGTAACACAGCGGGAACAGGGATACTATATGTAGGTTACAGTTCCACCGAAGGATTTCCCAACAATGAGATATAATAGACCTGTTCCGATGACAAGTGTGAAGTTGCTGGCTCCCCGATTGCCCCAACTAATGTATGGGTATGCTCCCAGAGATGTTCACCTAGAAAAGTTCAGCCACTGACAGGATGATAAATATTCATGGTGTGAACAGACACCTGCCAAGACACAGGATCAAGTCTTCCGCCACTGCGGCCGGTGGAGACACCCGCAGAAACCGCAATGGAAAGTGGTGGGATAGGTGACAGGCTGGAAAGCAGGCAGATGCCGACATGTGCAATTCTCTGAGCGGTTTACCATGCAAGATTGTGACCAAGCGGTGATGGACTTCGTGGTGGCTTGTTAAGGCAGGCACTTCCCTGCTAAATGAATAGCAGTATGGACCGGGCATCGAAGCTGACTCAGGTGAGAGGGGGAGGAGGCTGCGGACTCATATATGGTCTTTCGTTACAATGTCTTTTCTGGGGTAGCTCTCAACTTTCGTTTGTCAGTGGGGATGAAGGGTAGTGGGCGACGGAGCTCTGCCATATAGCCGGCTCGCCCCGAGGCAAATGGGGTTATCGATGTTCTGTCATACTGTAGTATGAGTCAATCCAGTATGATTAAACAACAACAACAACAACAACAACAACAACAACAACAACAACAGCAAAACATGCACCAAGAGATTACTGGATATTGAGTAAGTGATTAGGATAATATACTATTATCAGGAAGCAAAAACATGAGCATTATATGAATACACTGATGGACCCGCTGGACAACTTGCTCACAACCTGCCTAATTGAGATGGCTTGTGAGATTTCCATTCAACCGGACCTGAATTGATGGTTGAAATGTACCACTGATGTAGACTACCAATTTGAGAACAGTTCAGTTGCAATGTGGACCCAGACTCGTTGCTACTGTCTGGAACCAATTCTAATACGAGACTCAGTTGAAATTCTTTCTCATCCATATTGTAGATATTCTGTGGTCTAATTTTTAGTCCTCTATTCAGCATGCCAAGCTATTTAAGTAAGTATCTAGTTCGATTGTATTGGAGTATCATTACCTTGCGAAAAAATTCATTAATAATTACAGGATCACTGGCATTGGCTGTTTGATGGTCCAAGCACTGACTAAATCTTACTGCTAACCCAGGGTGACTGTTTAGAAACAGTGTAGCCGAGTGTGTTCCCACTTCCCTGCGTTTGGAGACTGGTAACAAGGATTTGGCAAATCCCGTCAAAATTTCAATTTTGACTGGAAAGCCATAGTCATCTAATGTATTGCAAAAGCGAACAATTGATTCCTCCTCCTGGTCGGCCGGAAGCGGTTGGTGGTGGTGAGCCAGCGAAGCAGATTGTGTTCCTCACAGGTGATCATGCAGTCTTGAACATGGTAAACCATAGGTAGAAGCAGCAGATCTAAATGAAGATTCAATACCAGCAACATCGTCTTTTTTTGGAAGATGAATAGATTTCTCTGGCTCAGAGTCTGACTTCCGGGGCTTTATTTGACGCAAGGTAGAGTTGTGGTTTGAAAGGCTCAAGTTCGCTGGTAAAAAGGTTGGTTTGAGTATTCGGCCCAGTGCTCGGCCCAGTTGGTCGGGAACCCTGTCGTGCGCCGTGACCCTGTCACATACCTTGTGGCCCATTGTCGATAGCTGCATTCATTGAGTTTTTTAGCCGTGGTCGACATGACGGAGGATGAAACAGAGGTGTAAGACAATAAAGCGGGCAAAGGTTAAGAAGCTATGGAGAGGTGGAGGTTGAGACACGATAGGGGCGCTACTACTCGTCAATTTATCAAGTCTCCGGACACCTCTCTAGTTAGACTAGATTGATTAGATTGATTAGAGTCCAATTCAGGGAGATGAGTAGTCATTAAATTTTTGATGTGTCGCAAGGGCGCTTACAATGAGGTGTCCGGAGACTTGATCAATTGACGAGTAATAGGCGTCGATTCAGTCCAATGCAACACAACACAAGGCAGAGGAGAAACAATAGACAAAGACTAATAGATGTCGACTCGATCCACTGAAACACAAGGCAGAGGAGACACAATAAACAAATACTAATAGAAGGCATCGATTCCAGCTCACAGCGCCGGGCTGATAACCTCCTGACACGGCAGAATGATGGAGAAGAGAGAAGAATATAATGGATTGTCTATCGATCCAAAGAGAAGGAAAACTATAGACTTGTATACGAAAGAGAGAGAAGGAAAACTCCATGCCGACTGCCAAAGCCGGAGCCCAAAGCCGAGTACTAGTGCCGAGCCCTTCTCCTCGGCATGGGGGCAGGCGAGGCCGATGGAGGCGGCAAGCCACCGGCCTCATGCCCGAGTCCACCAGCATCGAAGACTAAGGAAGCCACCGGGCCAAATCTCTTGTCAACACCTATCAAGGTGGGCGCGCCAAAGATAAGGTTCAGACTATGATATCCACCAACGTCATGATTTCGGTCACCACATCCCGCCCGCCATACCCCACCCCACCTCACCCCACCCAGCGCCTAACGCCTGCTACTCAGTCAGTCTCTGCATTCAAGGGCACTAAATAACCTTCACTCGAGAGGACTTGGGAGCCTACTCGGGAGGGTAGTTGGGAATTTACTTGGAAGGGTCTTGAGAGCGTATTTAGGAGCGCACTGTCAAGCAAGCTGGGAGTGTGCAATCGATTGATATCGGAAGTGTACTTGAGGGCGTACTTAGGAGCATACAGTCAAGCAGGCTTAGAGTGTGCAATAGAGTGCAATCGGGAGCGTTCTTGAGAGCGTCTTGAGAGCGTACTGGTGAGCGTGCTTGGGTGCATGTTTGGGAGTGTGGAATGAAGTGCATCTTGGAAGGATGGTGTCAAGTGTGCTGTACGCAGCAGGTGTCATGCATAGTATCAAGTGCAGATATTTGCTAGTGTCATATAATCTACCACGCGCAGGTCCATAGGACTTCAGTGCCATGCGTCAAATATGCTATGGATTACCATACGAAAAACAGCTTCTCTATGAGCTGCGCATCGCGCATAGTCATTTTTCCTGGTGTGCTCCGATACACTTAGAAATGTTGCTTGGAAGCTGGCTGCATATAAAGATGGTACTCGAGTAGATTTGGAGATGGTGCTCAGGTGCATTTGTAGACGGTACTCAGGTGCATTAGAGATGGTACCTAGGTGCACTTAGAGATAGAAACTAGCTAGCGACTAGGCTTACAAGCTTGTTGAAAGCTGGCTGCCAACGATCTTAAGGTCACTTTACAGAATTTCCAGGTGCACGACCTATCAAGTGGAGACAGACAATTCCAGCCAGCGACTACCACAAGAACAGTACGGTGGCCTGCAGTATGGTTAATGGCCTCAGCCGTTGTTAACCAAAGTTACGGTGGACTGAGAAATTGTTAACTCGTGGCTTGAGAGATTGTTAATTCGCTAAGCGCTCGCTACTCTGAATTATGATGGCTTTGGTCTTATAGGCCTCCGAAAAGCTGTCAGCATGAGACTTCTAATATACTTTTCAACGATCCGTCCCGACCAGCCCGACAGGGAATTATTGTATTGCTGTTCTCTGATCAAGCTGTAATGGATATCAGAAATCTAGTGAGATGAGGTTAGTAGCAACTAGATAGGTGAGGTGACGGAATGAGATGATTTGTCCTACTATGAAGTCGTAAAGAAAAAGGTAGTCACAATGTCCAAGCGCTTGGCAGAAAGAGGCATGCAGACAGATTACTTGACACATCGCTTTCCGGGAGACGCATTAGAGACAGTTTACATCCGTGCGGATCAAAGTTTCCGTATGAAGGTAACGAAGCCAGTCCAGCCACAGGAGCTGAATACGATGAACTGGAGGCGGCCACGAAATAGACGACATCAAGCCAAAGAGCGCATGCATGGTCAAAAAAGGGTCCAGTCACCAACGTTGAGGTTGTCAATATAATTTTGAAGAAGCTCCGGAGTCGCGAACTATGGGGTAACATCGGTTTTGGAAATCTCCCTCTGCGGGTAGTCGTGTGAGTCCTGGTCTCCGGCGACAATTCCGCTCACCAGAGCCTCGGAAGATGTTGCAAAATTGGGATTTTTGCTATTGTTCTTTTCAATCTTATTGCATTCCTCCCGGGAGCGTCCATAATGTCGGCAATCCGGTTTTAGATAGCCTTGGATTTCGCAATGATGGCATTTACGGTCCCCGTTTCGTTTCTTGTTTCCCGCCCCGCTTTAAGCAGTCGAAAACTGCCACAGCTCTCCATAGTGCGATCATTCAGTGGTGTGTGCATTTGAATGGTTTGCCGTCGTCGTTTTCATAGTTGCGGCCACGGCCTCCATAGTGTTTACAGCCGCAAACTTGCTTCGCAGCCTCTGTACGAATAGAGAGTAGATCTGACCGAAGTGTCTCCGAGCTCCATATTCTTTTCGGTAAATTTTGCTTCTTCTGTGATTGCATCCATGACTTCCTTTGGATAGTCGGTGGATGTTGCCGCTGTATAATTAGGATCATGATGGGGTTCTCTTGTGCCTAGTGTGGAGGCTGAATGAATTCAGCCGCGTGCGAGCTTGCGAGCACGTGACTAGCCACCTGGGAACAAGAGAAATGAGGGGGAAGAATCAGAGGAAGGTAGAGTAGATGTGGGTTGAAAAACTTCGTCCATGACTTCCTTTGGGGTTCCTGCCAGCTTTTGGCAGTAATATTGTATTTGGGCGAATTGGAATTGACTCCTTTCTGCCTGTCATATCTGGTAAGGAATCACCGGAAGATAGCAGTGCGGGCCGTCTGTGTATCTGTGCTATCTAGGCGCTCTCTGAGAGTATTCCACATATCCTCTGGATAGTTAAGGTTTTTAATGTAGGCCTTAATATCATTATAGCAGCTTCGAACGATAGCCGCGACTTCCCCTGGTTCTTGTGTACAGCTCCCTAGTTATTGATGTGGTGGAGTACAGTCGCGCAACAAAAATAAGTGGACACATGATAATCACGACTTTGTTAACAACCATTCAACTAGCACTCAGATGCCATCTCTTTCTCGATGAAGCATATTAATATACTAAGATGATACTCCTCCATTCTCACGGTGTTGAAGCTTTCTGGAACTTGCTACATTGATGCGTGTACCAATTATACGTTATGTCCACTCATTTTTGTTGCGCGACTGTACATGAATCATCTAGATCGGAACTTACTACAAGCAAAATCATGGAGCAATTGAATGATAAGGGCAAAAAATCTTCCTATTTCGCCTTAGCCTCCGTTGAAGAAAAGGATGCCTTCTTATGTCGCGTTTTTGATTTTTATATGGAGTTACTGGTCACTAGGAAACCGTAGTACTAGATTCTAAAGAACCGGACTTTGAAGATGAGAACATACTAGAAGAGGAATCTAAGTATGGTGATGATGAAGTTGTACCCATTCAAATTGCTAAAGCAGCTGTAAAAACTCGGCTACAAGGTGCATCAAATGTCCTAGCACAAGGATATCATTTTGGTAGAGGGTAAGAGATGGTTTTTCTTTGAACAATTGGATACCAGTGAGGGGGACTGCGAGGATGAAAATAAAGACCTAGAAGCTTTAAATGAAGAGGAAAGCAAGAACTATGGTGAAATTGGTGATGTAGATTCTCTGTGGACTTATGTAGAAATTTTGGAGCAGCGGATAGAAGAGTAACTGGTAACTGATTATTAGCCATTGAAGTCGCGAATATATGTATTTTCCTCTGCTTTCGCGTTTCCTGTGTTAGTCAATTTCTGACAGTGTCCATTATTTCTTCAGATTCTTAGCTTCGACTACCTATACTCCACACCTGCCGAGTTTTTTTCCACGTCTTCCACGTACCACTACCTTCACCATACAAAACACTTTTCAACCCTATAGCTGCCATACAAACCCCCCCAATATTGAAAGTTATGTACCAACCGAGTAGGAGGTAAGCCCTCAAACGTGCCCAGTACATCAGCAAAACGCTCGAAAGAAACATAACTACCCAAACAACTGAAATACATGGGGACATAATTCCAGCCTCGCCCAGTCAGTCCTAGTCTAGAACATCTCAAGCTTCCACCTCCTCACAAGTGTAAAGAGTCTGAACTTCATCATACAATTGAGTATGTTGGAGATTCTGGCTCCACCAGAGACATCCTCCCAAGATCATCGATGTCATCAACTGATATCAATTCACTGTTACCGACTCCATATTGCGCTTGGAAGCCCTTTCTCAGCGCCTCCAAATTCTCCGGTATTTTGGCTAAAAATTTGTACAGGATGCGCATATCCGTATCAGGCTGCCCGGGGTCGGTGTCTTTGAGCAAGGGATAAAACTCTGAAAAGAGCCGTTCGGAGCGCTCCTCGATCAAGACCTGTTTGCAGGTTTCTAAAAGCCCGAGCTTGACATCTGTATGAAGACAAATGTCAACAAGCTGATCTTCCCGGTCGAACCAACGTTCCGCCTATCAGGTGAGTAAGTGTGTTAGTGGGAGCAAACTGCGCGCAACTGGGCACGCATACCTCACGCACGTATTCGATTGTGCTCCTCTCACTTGACAGAAGTGACTCTGACTCTTTCCGGTAATAGGTAGCTGTGGAGTTTATTAAGGGACCCTTAAAAAAACGACAAAAGGTGGAGTTATCACTTCCATCATGCTGTTGCATCATCTTCGCAATTTCCACTACTGAGTCCGTATAAGTTTTGACACAACCTAAGCCCTGCTGAGAGATTTTGTGTCCCCGATATTGATCCACAATTGAAAAGACAGCGCGAGTGAGAGGTTCGTGGAGTGGCTCCATTAACTGATTTTTCCAGAGCATGAGGTACAGCTTATTGACAGTAACCGTTAGCAAGTCGCTAAGTCAACTAGAGGGAATGGTGGCTAGTGTTGGCCAGGATACCGTTCAAGTCGAGCCGGCTCCCCAAGATTGACGACTCGACTTGGCTCCTAGGTGCCAGGGCTTGTGGAGTTCGAGCTGGGCTGGAGAATGAAATCAGTTTGCAGAGCGCGAACAGCCGTGCATACCGTGTAGACATCATAGATGTGCATTTTTCCTTCATCCAGTTCCCTCTTCACCCAATGATGATTTAGGTATTGGAAGGAGTGGTTGATGCGCTTCGCTGCTGTACTATATTGGTTCCATTCTTTGATGTAGAATACTAGCAGAGCTTCGTCAACACACAATGAGGATTTCTAGAGCCCCAAACATTCGTCAAACTGACTTTCTGCGCTCTCTGTTGAAAGTTACTTACCTCGGTCAAGTCGCTTAGATGCCGGCTTAAGTAGTTGATGAGGTGGTTATAAAGATCCTCACCCAACAGAGGAGCTAAACGGAGGGTTAATGTACGGCAACGTCGGGAAAGTCAGGAGAGGGTGTTTGCACCTCCTCGATGAACGCCAGCATTATGATGTAAAGTCGGGCTACAGCTTACGGCGCGCCGTGAAGTACAGTAATTATGGACGGCGCTGAGATAAGTTAAATATCTCGAGTGGAATGAGGATGTTATATCGTACACGAAGATACCCATTTGCTGTCCGCATTACCGGTTACACTGCTTTCACTCTACCGAAGGAAAGAACACTGACTGTCTGCATGTCCATACAACCGCTCGGATCGTGCATTATCTTCTCCAACGCTTGTTCCAGATACTGCCAACTATGGAACTCGATCAGACATAGCCGATGATAGGTTGCGAAGCGCTTCAAACGTTAAGTTCAGGAGAGCATCATTAGGCGAATCCATGATTCAGCCCGAAGCACAAACTCCAATAGTGGTTCGTCTAAGTCGGTGAAGACTGCTGGTCGTCAACTATAGACAACAAGTGATCGCGGTAACGTGTTAAAAGAACGAGGCAGCAACGATGCCGAAGTGGGGGTCGGTTGGAACGAATCCGATCGTGTAGTTGTGGGCCTCAATAACTCGAAACCGAGAGATAGAAACTGCCGAGTAGAGTTTGGGGAGTTTGTGGATGCTTGTTTCCCAAAAGAGGGGTTGTGAGACAGGGCCGTGGAACGGGAGTTGTGGAGAGCAGTGGGGAGCTGAAAGACTGGCGGAGAATGAAGTATTAGCTAATGTGACGTACCACCAACATGTCACTTGAAGTTTCTTCACCGAATGCCATCTAGCGATAACTAACTCGTTACCTTATTCCCCTCTCCGATCACTTCTCTTCGATTAATCTCAAACCTAAGATGCACCTTATGCAAGCTTAATCCTTAATCAACGTCTAGCAAGGCTCGTTGATCAGCTAACCCCATCAACCGTGCCCCAGCTCCGATCTCTTCGGCTGTTATGTCTGGAGGATCTTTATTCAACCGGCTGCTCCAGTCACAAGCGCATTTTGAACTGATGCTTGGATGGACCACGGAGAAAACTTATCGAATTATCATGTCACATCTACGCACCTATCTTATCTTTATATGTATACAAACGACTCTCAATGCGAAATCTGACAAATTTATGGCGATTTGCATATGCGTAGAAGACCATGGTCTAGCACCTGATATACCCCACCACTGCAAACAATCCAACCACCCATAAACAGGGACACTCATAAAGATAAAATATATCAGATGATGGGCTATTGTAGAGGTATTTCAGACTTTTCTTCGTTGGGCGCACGTTGAACAGCCAATAATGGTCAGCGTGACGTGAAATGATGCTGATCAAATCCGCGGTCCTGCGAGATCACTGGAGCAGTTAATATCTTCATAGCCGAGGTGGGTCGAGGCAAGCATAATGCGTACCTATATCAACATTCCATCGATGTTTCCGTACAACTCTGCTTCAAAATCCAGAACGTTCAGCAAAGGTTGCCGAAGGCGATTGATAACTTCGAGATTATGTTTTGCTGACAGGACATCGGGGTGGTCTCGATCGAAAAGCTTCCGGCGCTTCTGTTGTACTTCTTCCTGCAGCACCTTGGCTTCATTGTAACGCTTCTGCTTCGTATAAACTAGAGCGAGGCGTTCTAAAGATCGTATGACGCTAGGATGCGAGTCGCCTAACAGTGTCTTTTTGGCTCCGACGACATCAATCTGTAGCTTCTCGGACTGCGCGTACTGTTGTTGGAGGCGATAAGTTGTGGCCAGCCGCTCCTTGGCTCGAATGGTGTCTAGGTGAAATTGGCCTAACCGTTTCGTGGACTTCTCGACGACTTCAGATAAAATACGGTGCGCAGTGGCTAGATTACGTTGTCGAATCAGGCAATCACCGACCTTAAGCTGCGAGCGAAGCGTGCGGGGATCATCAGTCCCATGCAAATTTGATCTTTCTTCCCAAACTTTACGGTGTAATTTGGATGCTTCTTCGATTCTACCTTGTAAAGCGTAAGTGACTGCAAGATGGTTCATAGCTCGAAGAGTAGAGGGATCGTTCTCTCCCATGGATTTGCAAAGCAGGTGATACAGGCTATCTAATTCACTCTCCGCCTTGCCATAATCTCCTCGAAAGCCGTGGATTGCAGCCTTGTTAGACAGAATCCGTATAGTTTCTGGGTGTACTGGACTTAGCTGGTCAGAGCTGATCTCGGTCAGCTCTGTCAGTAGCTCTTGCGCGTCCTCGTATGATCCTGACTCGACCTTGATTGCTGCTAGCTCATTCATCACTCGCAAAGAAGCTATGCTTTTATTTCCTTGTCCTGGTTGTCGTTTGAACACTAGGAGAGCAGAATTGCAGCATTCCGATGCTCGCGAAAAATTGTTGACGCCTCGGTTTGCCATTGCAAGGAAGACGGTCGCCCAAGCGGTGTCTACTTCCGGCGATCCTGTCGTCCTTCTCACTGAAACCACTTCCTCCAGTAACTCCCGAGCAGCTGAATGACTCCCGTGTAACATCATGAGGGCCGCTACGGCTTCTTGATAGCGAAGCGCATTCCAGCCTTTGATACCGCTTGACTGCTTCACAAAATTCGAGTATCGATTCGAGTATCGGCATTGCACACGCCAATAGGCAAATGCGTGAGAAGCCAGCTGTTTCACGTCTGGGCGGTGTGCGAGTTCCATCAGTGAAACTGTCCGCGGATCAGGAAGAGCTTTCCAAAGCAGCTTCATAGCGGTGACCGAAAACAGGAGTTGGTTATGTTTTGGTAAACGGTGCTGGAGCCAGTCAGCGACCACTGGATGCATCCAATATACTTGTCCTTCGGCACGGTGAATAAGAGAGCCAATGACGAGGTTTGATAGCGCGACATCTATTTGAATCGGGTTCCAGTCTCCTTTCAGACTCAACGGCCTATACAAGTCTCTGGATATGGTGCAGCTGTCGTTGCTTGAAGACCACGGCTCGTCGGTGTTGCTACTGTTGAAAACTGTCAGCGATAACAGATTGGTGTCTAGAAATGCTAATAGCTGAAGAAGATTCGCCGCTTCCGGGCGGATATGCTTGAATGATTGCTCGAGCGTGGTAAAAACGGTCAGGCCTCGTCTCTGGTCTTCCTCGCTTGGGCCTAGGTTATTGTTAATCCATGAGCCTGATCTGAGAAGAGATGAGCCAAACCCCAGTAATTGTAACTCCAGACATCTGGACGGTACTCGAGCAATCGTTTAGCTTCTTCTTCATACTCCTCCAGATATCTCGGTGGGGCCAATGAGCGAAGAGCTATGTACGAGCCGGCTTGTGCAACAGCTAATGCCAGACACCCTAATCGGTTTACAATCTTCACCGCTTCTTGCTCATGTTCGTCCCACTTATGAATCAGATGAGCTCGGCGAAGAAGTAGTTCCACAGCTTCATCAACCGTGAGAGCCTCCACGTCGATGGACACTCCTTGGCCCATAATAAGATCGCGTGCATAGCGGTTGCAACTCGTGATAATTATATGACCGCGCCCACGCAGCACAGCCGGTGGAAGGAATTGCTTGATGGTACCAAATTTGTCCAAGTTGTCTGCGTTGTCGGCCACAATCAACCATTTCGGTTCGGGCTCATCGCTATCTAACTGGGTCCATATGCGCTCCAGTAAGTGGTTGAAATCCAGTGAGTTTCTACGCGATACCTGAAGTCCGAATCGAGCGGCGATGCTGAGAAAGCTGCGTTCGGCAGTGCTCCTGGTTGATGCATCGAACCACAAGATGTGTTTATATCGTTCTCGATGGCGATCACAAAACTCCAGGGCTATCTGGGTCTTACCCTGCCCTTTCATTCCGAGGAGTGTAACCGTTCGGTGTGTCTTCCGATCCGCTTGTGTAAACAATCCGTTATAAAGATTCTCAAGGATCTCACCACGTCCAACAAAGTCGTCAACCCTAAAGAAGGTGGGCACAAAGAACGAAGTATTCCTCATAGTAGTGACTTTTGGTACTAATTCCACTATCTCAGCGTACAATATTTATTAAGAGCAGAACTACATACTAACGGGCATCATTGTCGTAGTCTTGAGAATACCCGCGCAACGCAGTACATCGTCCCATTTCTCCTCTCTCACATACGACTTCGTCCGCTGTTTGATCAACCCCAGCTCCCTAGTTTCATCTAGTTTACGGCCTTCTAACCCAGATTGAACAGTGAATCTGAAATACACATCCACGAGATCTCGCCTGTGCCGAGAGATGTCATTTAAGAACTTGTGGGCTGTCTCGTCGCCGTCGGTTGTAATAGCTGCACAGGCCTTCGCCACGCTACTTAGTTTTCTTCCAACCTTAGTCGTCTTTTTCCGGCCGGTCCCAATACTGACGAGACAACCAATATCCCTCCCAGGCCAAAGGTCGTTACACTCTGCTATAACCTCATTGATAGGGTTGTTATATCCGAGTGCTCCGTCACAAAAACTCTCGTGTATGCCATCAGTCTGCTTAATGAGGGGCCCAAATATTGAGGAAGCGGCAGAAGTAGCTCGAACAGCCTGCAGTATAGTGAAATTCTCCGGGCGACGGCCTACAGGCGGATAGTTCGTGATACGAATAGGTCGACAGTCAGAGGATTGTACAGCTACAACGAATCTTTCCGACCCCAGGATGTTAGCATGCTCAGTCACTAGCTAGGCAGTCAATAGGAAACATAGAGGCGAACACTTTTGCATGGCGATCTCTAGTATCAGCCGGGCTAAGCAGTGGAACATTGTCGACTCGGTCATGTGCCTCTTTTTCTTCATTCGATAGGTGATCAGTTAAGATTTCTCTGACCGCATTTTCCAAGTGTTCGGCGCGATGTTTCTCGATCCCAATCACCTGTTTTCCGAGAGTCCAGAAGCCAGGCCCCTGTGGTGTCTTGAATATCTCTCCAGAGAGACGACTGTACGAGCGTATGCATTCAGGGATCGTCATGCCCTAGTAGTGCATCACCGAGTTAGCCTATGCTGTGAGAACATATTTCCTTTACATACCAGTCTTCCGAGCATAACTGCAATGATACTGCCAACGATTAGCATTTGGGTTTCCGAAACCGCAGATCTAAGTACAATAGTAGGTACTAAGGAAGTGGGATGAATACCCTCCAGAGCTAGTTCCAGCAATCAGATCAAACCATTCACACGGACGCAGGTCTTCTTCTGGGCTGATGGCAGCCATAATTCCGTCTAGAATGAACAAAGACGAGAGGCCCCGGACACCGCCGCCATCTTTTATCGTCAGCACGGGGAGTAGAATGCAAAGAACAGGACGCCCAGTATGCACTCACCTAGTGATAATATCCGCAGTGGTCTCTCAGTGTTCGGCATAGTGGTCTAATACTTTCTCTAGCAGAGGTGCGCGGGGTATGGCTGATAATGAATACGTTATGCGATGAGTCTACGTTTCACAGCTGCGGCTGACAAACTAAATGCGCACGCCCAAGTGTAGAAACACTGATGCTGAAAAAGGCAAAATGGTTGCAAGGATGGGTAGATACCATTTTCGGTACATACCACTTTTTGTAGGTCGGTACATACCATTTTCAGTTGGTCGGTATATACTATTTCCGGTTTGAACATATAATGTTCGGTTGGTATTTACCATTATTTCGTTGGTACATACTACTTTTGGTTAGTCGGTATATGCTACTTTTGAGCGGTCGCTAGATATCATTTGCTGTCAGTATATACCATTTTCGGTACATACCATTTTTGAGATTTGATTCCATTCCACAGGGTTTTCTCTGACAGAAATTCTGCCTTCCAAGTTCCCCTACTGCTCCTTCTAAAGCACGGCTCTCTCAAGTACACTCATCAGCAAAAACAAAATTTGCTTCATTAAACTTAATTAGCTTATTGTAGCCACAAACCCCCAAGAAACAAATTGAGGTTTCCCTGACACATGGCGTTGCTCGATTGAATCTGGATCTTCAAGGAGGATTTGCAATCTTCTCATGAACCTCAGATATCTCACCGCGGAAAGTGGAAATTGATCATTTCAATTCCTATTCAACCACTTCCAGGTCATAAATTCACAATTGCAATTTCCAAACCACAGATTACTTGTATACAAGTTCGCATTAAACTAAAATCTATCTCTTACACTAAAATCTGAGGTCCCACACAAGCACCTACTAAGCTACAATCTAAGAGGGGCAGCACTGGAGGGCGATGTAGTGAAACGGTGGACCTAGACTGCAGAAGGCTCATCATGAACACTGAGTGGGACCTCTGGAGGCATTCAAAAGGAATTGGTGAGAAACAACGGCTCTCGCCCAAGCAGCGCAGGAAAAGGGTGACAAGGTAGGATACTACCCGGCCGTAAGGATCCACTCAATCGTATGGATCCATGAAATCCCAGAACGAGTGAGTCAGAGCATAGCACGGAAAGATAGAGTTTGTAATTTGTTCTATCATGGCAAGATGAGTAACCTCTGTATCTCCATATGCCCCCGTCACGCAGACTATCTCCATCTTCCCTTTATCTCTCTACACCTGCCGTTGCTCAGTTCTCTGCCAAGCAGAGTGGTGGTGGCGGTGAGGAGCAGAAGGAGGAGAAGACAGTGAGTAGCGAATTGAGAGTCAATATTGGACATACATAGGGTTAGGGTTATTTAAGCTTGAACCACAAGGTAGAAAATTAGATAAAATAGAGAGGTTGGGGTGTGGGTATCGACTAGAAGATATGGTGATCGTTCTTGGCTTTAATCAACTTTGACTATTCAGTACTAGTGCAGCATGTGAAATATATAGTCTTTCCAGATGAAATTTTGTCTCGTGATACAGCGCTAATTTATTCAACAGTGAGTTCGAGAAATAGGTGGGAATTGCACGGACCCTGTACTGTACAGAGAGCCGTTGCGGGCATTTCCGAAAGGTGTGGTAAGAGGCAATATGTGGCAGTTATAGAGAGCATATAATCCCAATCAAATTCCCGGGCTCTTAGACGGATATGCGACATACGTGTAAGGGCACGTACGCCAGCGTTCGGCCTTATAGGCATACGTATGGTAATTATGGTATACGGTTGCAAACGTGCACTCGAGTGATAGTAAATATTGGTGTATAGGTAAGATTATCGCTAGAGATCTAAGTCTCGTGGCGAGCCGACTATATAGAATGGCCGTTACCCGGCCACAGTCACGTGTCGCCGTTACATTATCCCCCTCTTTCGGTGCAGACCTCCTCGGCTGCATAAACCGTACAACAGAAAGGAAAGGAAAGGGGAGAAAGTATTATACAATTCATGCTGCGTACGTACTCGAACGAAATCATAAGTCCCGCTACCGATTGGTACAGCTCAATGGCGACCTTTCGGCGGATCCGGTGCACGGGGAAACTCCACCTGCATTGGCTGGTGGTAAAAACCCATGCCGACGCCATTTGTACTGGGCCGTGATCCAAAG
>Ga0307515_10007977_pt1 | contig 20781 bp, 24 predicted proteins | sample 17_EM_MG_FD_194513 | JGI IMG/M metagenome (GOLD analysis project Ga0307515, IMG submission 194513) | Populus trichocarpa ectomycorrhiza microbial communities from riparian zone in the Pacific Northwest, United States - 17_EM | ecosystem: Host-associated > Plants > Roots > Unclassified | place...
GTAAGGGTAATGGGTGATGCCATTAATTCGCTCGCCCATCACATCTTTCTTTTGGCCGGTCGTCGGTGCTTGTGCACCGCCGGTGCTAATGTCGTGGTGCGGGTGCGGATGCTGGAAGGACACCCTTCGCAATCGCAATCGCAATGATAGCCTTTCCTTTTTTTATTTGTTTTCATTTTCAGTATACCGAAAGGAAGAAAGAAAAAACATTGAAAAGGAAATCATATCAAACGTGCTTTTTATTTGGGCATTTGTGCTGATCCACGCTCTCTTCTTATTTTTTTGGGTTTTTGTTTTGGATTCCGGGGAGAACGCATTTGGGTTTTGTGGTGTCATTGTCATGTAATATGGAAGATCCGATATCCGGCAAGGGGAGAGAGGAGGGGTGGAGGCGGGGTTAGACCCTCCGTGGGACGGTGACGGTACAGACAGCCGTGGCTGTACAATAACCAATACGGTTTTTAGTTTATTCATTTATGTACGAACCAGCGTTATACTTTCGGTGGAGACGGTACCGGGGCAGTACCTAAAGTCCGTCCATCCTCCCATGCTCAAATCTCAATTTGAATGTGCGCCAAAATCGTTTCGATACTTTGGCCCGCTTGCCCGCCCGAGCGACCGGAGATTAAAAAATGGGAAGTGGGAAAGTGGGAAAGTGGGGGGGGGGCTGCGCAATGCTATTTTGGGTTACTCACGTACTGTCGCCGTTCGGGATTTGGCTCTCAGCTCTCAGGGTTGCTCCCTCGGCCCCTTTCCCTTTCCCTTTCCCCACCCCCTGCCCCCAACCCACCCACCTCCCCCTTTCTCGTTCTTTTTTCTTGTTTTCTTGTTCGTCAGTTCCGTGAGTTTGAGTTCACCGCTCCATCCCTGTTCGTTCTCCTAAGCCCGTCGTTCCCCGTCGGATCGCATATCGCACCGCATCTCGCGTGCCTCCCTCGTTCTCTCTTGGCTCCTCGCTTGCTCTTAGCTGTGTGAAGAAAACGACAATGTAGCACGGTTCGTGGTCATGTGTGGGACTTTTGTCGTGTTTTGTTTTTTATTTTTGTCTTCACACTGCATGATATATGCTGTTATGCTGTTATGCTGTTAAGGGTTCATTGTTTGTATCAATACGCCGAGTAGGTACCCGCGGGTTGGCAGGCGGGCGTACCAGTGTGCGATGTCGATTTTCGTGCGGACTTTTCGGGGAGTTCTTCTTTCGATCAACATGAGTTTTGATGGTTTCTTGTTCGATTGATGATTTACTCTCTTTGAGTTTCGTTGCTGCAACGAGGGGGACGGGAAATGACATCCGACAATGCCCGGTGCATTTTTCATCGCATCATGATCAGAGGAGAACATTATCTTTCCCTGTTAAACAACAGGTTCCCCTGCGGCGGAGGCTTCTGACCGCCATTTGCGTCTTGCCTTGTGGGCGGCAGACCATATTTTTTTGCTTCTTGATTTGGTGTACGAATGCAATAACAAGGGGTCACACGACTACCCCTTCCTGTCTTGATTTCACAGCAGGGGAGCTCCTGCCCATCTGCTCTTCCATTAAATAGGGGTTTTCTATGGTGGAGAGCAGAGTAGTTCGCAGCAATGAAGCGAGATGCTATCTTTACTGCTCAGATCTCACCTTCCTGTGCTCAAAGCAACAGTACACTGCGCCTGGGACTTCACACGCACGAAGGAAGAGGATAGCGATGGTCCCATACATATTTGACTCGCCACTTCCTCTCTCCGAACTTCTAGATGCTGGGCTGTCCGCAATTAATATTTTACTCTTATTTTGCTCGCAGTGACACCAGATCGTAACCCGCCTTGTCACCCAGTTGTGACTGATTGAGCTCACTGGACAGGTCCTTTTTTCCCAGGGAACCTCCTTAACGTCTATTATCCTCTTTACGGTGGCATCACATTCAACAGGGGTATTCTGTTGGCCAATAGAAATGAAATGACTCTTGTGGGAGTTGTTGTCATTCACGTGCTTCGCTGGCCAGCTTGTTGAAAATTCCGTGAGAACCAATAATACCTTTTAATGGATACAAAACACGGGGGTCGTGTGCCATGTGATACCCTCGGACCGAGGATCCCGTAACAATCGGAGCAGACTGACTGGCTTTCATTGTTCAATATACTCACATAAAGCATCATTCATGTTGCAACCCGCTTCTGACTTGGTCCCGGCGTTCTGGATGTATTCCACATGATAGAAGAGCATATGTGCAAACCCACGACACCTTGTTACTTCCCATTCGTCTACGTCATTCATCAAGAAGGGAGAGGATCTTTTGATGGGCTGCACGGGAGTGAGGGACTTACAGATCTGTAATACCAGGCACAAACTCCCACTCCCACGCGAATTTTTTGTACACAAAGGTGAGTATGTTTGTCTTCGTTGCACCGATTCTGTCGCGAAGCCGGGGGGTGTAAGGGGGACAAACTCCCGAAGAGACTTTCCACTCTCCGCGCAAGGCTTGATCGGGATGTCCCAACACACATTCCTGAGTATTTTGTACAGCTAACGGGTAGTGAGGACTGTTATGTAACCAAAAGGAAAGAGCAGACCGAGGCGTTTCGAGCAAAAAGGGGGATTCACGGATCCGTCATCCACGTGGTCTATCACGATGACTGTTCTACTTACCGACGGGTACCACACTCAGCATCCTCATAAGCCCGGGCCGGAGTGCTTAGCCAAGGACTGGGCAAGGCAGAATCCTCGATTCCCTATTGATTAGGCGAGTCGTAAAAACTATTCAGTCATTTCGTTCATCATCTTGCATATCGCCTTCATCACCATTGTCCTTCTCCACCCGTTCCGCCACCTTTGGATCATTCGGACTCAGGTGTTCATCCCAGCGAGGGTTCATAACCCGCTCGCGGAACCTGCTGCGCCCCAGACCCTCTGTCTCGATGAATTTTGGCGCGAGGGGCGGGCCCAGCAGATTGCGTAGGTGGGTTATGAACCCTCGCTGGGGGGGATACCTGTCACCCGAATGCTCCAAAGGTGACGGAACAGCAAGAGGATAATGGTGTTGAAGAGGATATGCTGGGCGGTGAACAAAACCAACAATGACTGAATAGTTTTTCTGTAATTTAACGACTGGCCTCATCAATAGGCAATCGAGGCTTTCGCTTTTCCCAATCCTTGGCTAAGCGTTCCGGACCGACCTTAAAAGGGTGTTGAACGTAGTACGCGTCGGTAAGGAGACATCCTAGTGTCGACGAAGGTGAGCCCATAGCCCAGCCGCTGCTTCCGAACCCGGTTCTGAACTCAAGACTAGTTCGAATCTCGACGGTTGACTTCTTCTCGAATACTGGTTCTTTCTCATAGACCAATCGGTTTCGTCTCTCATTTCCAGAAGACAAGTCTTAGCGAAACTACGCCCCTCCTTGGGCAGAATCATAGGGCATTCTGAGAGACCGACCATGTCACGCAGAGATAGTCCGGGACGACCCTTTTCATTTTAGTGTAAAGTTATGGAACATCAGACACCACGCGCAGATCAAGGGGTCACGGGGTTCACAAAGCAAAAGAAATGTGGACTGTGGGCACACTGACAGTAGGCAACTCCCTTTCTCATCGCTCTAGCGCTACGCTACGCTAGCTGACCTGGTGGATTTGAGGTAGGGGCTCCCACTCCACCAAGCTTAGTAAGGCTGCGGCTCGAACACGTTCGGGTGTGTAGTGAGTTAACTTAATTCCTCAATGATTGGTCGACTTCTCAGTTGGGCAGGCTCAATACCAGAAACGGTGTCCCTGTCAACCTCTCCAGCTGCAGAACCAAATGGGAGGGTAACTCTATTTTCTGGAACGGCCTTTGTTTCATCTGGTTCTGTGGTCTCCATATAGGAAGCAAGGCGATTAAAATCCTCCGCCAGGGCCCGGAGTGCTTCTGTTGGACATGTCGCGATATGTGCCGCATAGAAAGTGATTTTATGAAGTACACGCGAGGGTCGTGGCTTTGCGCGTGTGGGAGTTCGAGATGAGCCCCCGAAGAGATTGGATAAATCGGACAAGAAGGTAAGAGCGTCAATGCGGCTGTTCGTAACCGAGGCTTGTGTCTCCAATGGCGCTTCTTTGTCCACCTCAACTACGGCCCTTGGACGAAGGATTAAAGACACGTCGGAGAGTAGCCGTGGAGATAACTGCAGATACAAGTTAGCTCACGCATGCGGAACCACGGTGATCTTACCTTGTCATTCAGTCGAGATTGGACAGAGGAGCGCGCCTCACTGACATTCTGAAGTAGGAGGGTGGACTTATCTGTCAGGAATGGTACCAGCTTGGCAATAAGTCCTTGGCAGGTTTGTTGGTCGTGTAAAGGGAGAGATGTCAATGTAGGAACGCCAAAGGACCGGACACAATAGACGTAGGCGAGACTTTGTGTATAGAAGCGCTTAAATGAGTCGTTCCACTTCACTAGGGAAACGTCACTTACCAGACAGCGGTTATATTGAAAAGTAACCCTCCAGCAGTGCCTCCATTCGATAGGGCGGCAGTATCCAGTAATCCCTGAGGTATTGAAATGGGCCCTGGGACCTCGCTTGGTGTAGGAGACTCGAAAACCTCCGAATGCTCCCACCAAGGATCCGACGCGGGCATTTCGGAGATAGTAGTTAACAGTTGCTTCGAAAGGGAGCTTCCGGGGTCACGTATCCCCTTCTCGAAAGCTGCGCGTTGTGCAGGGGATAAACATTGCCAAAGTTCCTCGACACTGAGCTTATCTGACAGGCGTCATGTTCGCGATAGTCCACCCAAGAGAGCACAGGGTACAAACCAAGATCTACACCTTCTAATTGACTCAACGGGTCCTCGCCATCCGAGCCCCCATTGAGTTCATCTCCGAGGTTTTGTTCCTCGAACCTGGACAAGATATGCATCATCGCTTTCTTCTCTTCAGTAGTTGCCCCTGGTCTGGATGCAATATCGTCTTCAATCTCGGTTTTGTAGAATGATTCCGAGCAGCTATTGTGCGCCTGGAGGTTGATTGGTCAGACTCATCTTTGACAAGGTGACCCAGTGGCAAATCGACTAGGCACCTGGGACCGAAAGCACTCCAAAGAGCAGTACGGAACATTACAATCCGGACAACTGTAATTTGCTTCGGCTTTTTTGCATCTTTCATCCGGTGAAGGCTTAAGATCACTCTATGCCTTTAAAAAATTCACTTACAAACCACAAGCCGATGCACCGGCACGAGATACAATTGGTCGTTTGCGTTTCAGGTCTAGGACCTTAGGCTTGGTGATTAGGAACGACATGGATGGTGCCACGATGGAACAGGCTTTGAAGCTCGACGTGCCGTTCGAGATGACTGAACTAAACAACATTAACAACTTCGATATCTATTCGGTTGTGTGTAGAAACCATGTCTTGAATAATTGCACCCATATATGAAGGGAATGTCTTCGATGCAGCTTCCTTCCGTAGTAAGGCGCCTTCTCAGATAATGCATGGGAATATGGTGCCAGTAGAAGGTTAATTTGCATATCAACATGTGCGGCCTAGTCAACTCAGCTTGATGGCAGTAGTTCAACTCGTATTCGACATCATGGCGCAGTACGGTTGAGAGCCTTACTCCTCAAGTAGCAGCAACGTGTTACGTTGTTACGTTGTTATGGTACTATTGTGCTGTTTCTGCGTACGGCCTTTTGCTGACCGACTCTCAAGTGGTCACCCGCTCATCGAATGTATCCGCGCGGCCGGTTCACCGTTCCGGATTTGAGTACCATAGAATGCAATGCCGGTCCTTCAATACTTTCATCTTCCATTCATATCAAATTAAGGCCAGTCGTCTGATCGAATAAGCTGAATATATTGTACTGACTCTCTGTTGACTACCACTAAATGGCTTGTACTGTATGCATAGTTTACGTTGAAGAAGGCTATACACGTCCAGAGATCACTGTCCTTTGTGCAAAATTTTGAAAGCGGCCAAAAAAACGAGTGCTCCCTGTGTAGGGACTAATACAACGTATTCGGCTGTCGCCAAAGACTAGCAGAAATAGTTGCCCTGGCGACCTCGGACTACGAGAGACTGACTGGCGTAGGCGAAGTCGTTGGGGAGCCAAGGCTCAGTTCTGCGATAGCAGACTGTATTATGGGATGACACCTAAAAGGAGCCACTGCCATAGGACATAGTACGTGAGAGAGTGTACATATGAACAGCAGACAATAGACTCACAGTGCGATGGCAGGCTGAGCCTGGATGATCCTACAACTAGGGCGTTTCATAGGAAATGAAACCAGTCAAGGTAGTCTAACGGGGTGAAAAAGATAGAACCCAGACAATCACCAAGCAATTCGGGCCGAGTGGGAACACAAAGTGCATAATCGTTGAGACGCTCATAGGCCCAATCGCAAACGTAGACCGAGGGAAAGTCAGCTCGTCAGATTGGAAGAGAGTAAATCGGATCTGAAGACAGGGAGTAGATTCCAAGCAAAGTGGAGTGCGTAATACATGTGCTCCTCCCGCAGGCGGGTGGCAAGATCGCTGATGGACAATACAGTCAGACCATTTGAGGAGTCGGGGCTACATCTTTGTGTTTATAATACTTCATCTTGATGTACTCTCCCGCTGTGATAGGCTTGTACCTTGGAGCCTCACCTGGCGGAACACAACTGGGAATGACCTCGATGAGGTGGTCCGGGTTTCCAGGATTGAAGAAGGGGATCGAATACCGATCGACTCCATGCGCTGGCGCAAGGACCCTATGCAGTGTCGAGTGATATGTATCGTTTGTCCAGCGACTGAGCAAGTCCCCAATATTGCACACGAAGGCGGAGGTATTTGGTACAACCTGAAAAGAGCGGTTTGGAATGTCAGGGTCCACTTCACACGTGTTCACTTACGTCGACCCAGCGATCTTCTACACGGTTATATATTTGCAATCCACCAATTTGGTCTTGGACGAGAAGTGTCAATGAACTCCAGTCTGTATGCGCCGCGGCACCAATGACATCATCTCCTGAGTCTCCAGGTTGGCGATAATAATGTGTTAACCGGGCAAAGGATTGCTGGTGGTTGAGGAATAGATCAAAGTAATCGGACTCTACACCCAATCCCTCCGCCACGAGAGAGAGGAGAGTCCGACCTAGCTCTTGAACGCTATCAAAATATTCACGGCACGTTCTGCCAAATCCGTCGAGCATTTGATCGTCAACAAATCGATTATCAGCCCACGCTGGAGCAATCGCAAAGCCTTCGTTGAGACCATAGTTAGTCTGCTTGTCCGGGTCCGGGCTAAGGTTATAGCTCTTGAATGGCTCGTATCCTCCTACCAGGTGATCTGTCTAGAGTGTTCGTCAAGGAGCTGCAAGCAGAACACCAATGTAGGGACCAACCTTAAGAACACGTTGTTTCTCCTCCGACGGTAGCTTGAAGAATTCCCTCGACATATGAAAGGTCTTTTCGATCAGTTGCAGCGGCACAGGGTGGTCTACGTGGCATCAGGCGGTCATCCTGACGGCGTAAGCACTGGCCACAGTACCAACGACTTGAAAAAATCCGTGGACGAGGCAAGCATTTCGGATATCCTTCACGACGTCCCCACGTGGTCTATCGGCTCTCAGGGAAATATTGGGAATTTCGAATGCCATCGTGGTTGGGTTCACGCCCAAATAAATCGTGCCTTGACCCGCGCCTCCACAACTTCAAATTCTTGAACAACTTGAACGACCCCAGAGAGTTTTATTCGTGTAACGCCAGTCCAGTAGCCATTCATAGCACATTTTGCGTATCAACACGCCTAACAACGGTCCTTACAACCCATGACTGAGCCTGTCAACTTGAAGAAGCAAGCTGTCGAGGAGGCGGCCATTGTATCTTCTCATGAGACAGCTCAGGAGCCAGGTATGAGTAGTTGCCTTAGTTGTGCTAAATTGCCACTTACACCGTTGGTGTAGACACTTGCAGAATTTGCAGTGGGCCAGAGGAACCAGGAATGCCATTGTATCACCCATGCAAATGCTCAGGAACTATACGATATGTACATCAAGAATGGTAGGTATTTTATTTTATTAGTCACTTTGGGTTCGCTCCTCGCCGCCTGTCTGTTGTCTCTTTGGCTGCAATCACCATGTGTCCAACAACTTACAGAATATGGAGACGATGTTCCTTTCTCTCGGAATCCATTCATCTTTGTAAGGTGTTGTGGCTGATGCTTCCGCTTTCGCCTGACAGTCTCAAGAGTTGGCTGGACACATCAAAGAGAACCAAATGTGATGTGTGCAAACACACTTACGCCTTCACCAAGGTCTACTCCCCGAATATGCCGGAAACCATTCCCTTTGAACTCGTCGCCGATCGTGTGCTTCGCCAGACGTTCAAAGCCGCAGTCATGGGCGTCAGGTTCATGTACGTGTCGGTGATATGGCTCGGGATCCTTCCCTTTTTGCTCGCCTGGAGTTGGAAATCCATCTTCTATATGGTTGACACTAGGTACGTGCCTTTCCTACTTCTAGTATTCCCTTGACTCACTTAAAGTAGTGCTTGGGCTATTTTTGGTAACGATGTACCACTAGTAAAGCCCACACTCTTTAACTCGACTACGGTCATTCCTGACGACCAGAAATACTGGGCCGAGCCTCTCTTGCGAGCACTCACCTCGAATCCCAAGCGCACCAACGAATGGGTAGTCCGCCTTACGGAAAACATGGCAGCCGATGTCTTTCTTGGACAAATCGTCGCTTGCGTGGTAGTCGTCATATTTGTTTGTCTTTTCTTCCTCCGTGAGTGGGTAGTTCAGAATGCCCATCCTGGGGTGCTTGAAGACGCCCCTCAAGGCATCGAAGATGATGCTGGAGCCAACGCAGCAGCTGTGGACCTGGACGGGGTGGTGGATCTGCAGCAACAGGAACTACTACACGCAGAGATCCAGCGCAAGAACGAAGAAACCCAACATGCAGAAACAGAACACCGAATACTTCCCGCTGTGCTGGTGGAGCAATTGGAGGGTGCAGAGAACATGGCGAAGGACGATCAGCAAGCTGCTGAACCAGTAATTGCATTCCAGACTACGTCTCTAAAAGAGGAAAATAAAATCAGGGACGACGTAGCTCAGCCATCAAAGTCTATCCAACATGGTCCACCGGCTAGGCGCAGGATGAGGCCACCCACCCCTGACATTAACTCTTGGGCTACTGCAATCTCCTCGCAAACCACATTCCCGCTTCCCAACGGTACGGTAGTTGCTTCTTCATCCTCACTACCGCCGCCACTACCTCCGCCACCATCGCCACCACCCATGGCTCAAGCGAGCTCTTTGGGCCTGAACTTCGACTATGCTCAACCCCCATTCGACCGCGTTGGCCCTCTCAGCCCAACTTCCAAGCCTCCGCCCTTCCCTCCGTGGCTGGCTACGTCAGATACACTGTCTCAGCGAGACCCGGGAGGCAAGCGTACAACCTTCGAGGTATTAAACCCGAAGACCCGCATTCGCGTCCCGGAAACCACCACTCCAACTCCTACCACAGCCGAGCTCGCAACTACTGCCAAGCCTGACGGTGTTCCTCCAACATGGCTGGCGCCAAACGACCAATGGAAGTTTATCTTCGACAAGATTGCAACTGAAAAACCCACGATCAAACCCGATGCTTTCTTACCGACAACCTCTTCCGCAACCTCAAAGCGCGTCTTCGAGAAAACTCGCGCATTCGATGTTCCTGATGCCGGACCCTCTACAAGCACGCCCACCGAAGTTGCGGACGAGCCGTTCCAACTAGCGCCTCCCATAGATCCTGCAACATTAGTCAAAAGTACCCCACCGTTCCGTTTCGGCTCGCCCACATCGAATACTGCATCGTTCACCTTTGGCTTCGACACTCTCAAGCCGCGCTCAGACCCGCTCATGGAAGTCTTAAACGAGATTACACAAGAGATCCCTCCCGTCAACAAGTCCGACCTCGACCGGAAACCCTCCCTGAGCCTTTCAGCCCACGGCTCTGCTAATAGCAGTCCTAGTTGCAGGATGTCTCCTCCCTCTATGCACCCCAACCCTCTAACAGATGCCGTCACTGGTACTGACGAAGCGAATTCGCCTCTTGGGTTTGCAAAGCCCTCATTTGATTCCATCCCGGGGAGTTATTCTAACCCTTGCAATATTGGCCATTCCAAAAACCCTTCGACATCATCTACGGAGAGCTCGACATTCTTTCATACCCCATCTACACCACACGGTGCTACGAATCCTCGGACCCTTCCTACGCCTGGTTCTTCCAGCAGTGGATTTAGCCTGTATGCACAGCGGACAGACGCTTTATTGTCCTTTCAATCTATGCAATCATTAGCGGTTACTGACCCACCATGGAGCACATTGGGAAAGAACAAATCCAACCCAATTGTCATCCGGCCCTCACCCGAACTTGGTCCAACTAGTCTCCCTCGAGATCCCAGCCCTCCGGCGAAAGGATTCGACATGGCTTCCTTTCAATTCCCTAGACCGTCCGGCATTTTACTCGATATTCCATCCTCCACGAACACCGAGACTGGATCAACCAGTTCTTCCACTGACAATACACCCTTGGTACCAGCCCGCGGACTCAGGAAGACTCCACCACCGATTGAGCCTGAAGCGAAGAAACCCTCGAATACACCCACTTCCCTTCTGACGGAGCGACGAAATCAGCCAATTGGACCCTTATCTATGCCACCAATGCAGTCCACTCGCCGACCAGGATTGCCCTATTCCGCTGGTCAGGATGTCATCGAAGGGATGCAATGTCTTGCATCATCTATGAATGGGACCCCTACTCGACCATTGCCATCTCCAAGTATTGCATTGTACCGACCGCCTGAGGAGGTACTGGCTTCGCCTTCCTCTGCCGCTCGCTTACCACCTGAAAGAATAGAAGAGCTGGACTTCTACTTTCCAATAGCACCTATGGAGGAGGGCCCTGTCGAGGAGGGAGGTGTAGTTGGTATTAACGATGCGCCGATCCCAGTTCCTTTAAGACACGCAAACGGCCCTGGCGATTTCGCTCCGGCCGTTCCCGGAGGGAAGGCAGTGCTGGATGGTATGGCAGAATTGGTCCACCAGGAACCTTTAGTAGCTCATCAAGAGGACGAATTTGCACAACACGAGGCGGTCCTTGACCTCGAGGACGAACAGGCGGAAGAGGCCGATGCGGCAGAGCCGGTTGAAGCTGGTAACGCACCACAAGCTGGAAATCAGTTGCTCGACCCTCCACTGGTGATAGACGACGAACCATTTGGCGATGACGAGATGGTGAATGCCCTGGAAGGTGGGATGAAAATGGCATACGGGGATTATTCTGACCTTTTTTTGAGCAGCTATTGGCGTTCGTGGTCCTGTTCATGTCATCTTCCAGAACGCTGGACTCGTTATTCTTGTCCTTGATTTGGCACTGCTCATCGGCGTTTTCGTACCATACTATGCGGGGAAGCACCTCGCCCTCCTCTCAGTGCGTAATTGGGACTAATACCGCAACGAAGCCTCTGATTAGACTCTCCACAGATCCATCCGGGCTGGGCTAAGCGCACTGGTCAATCTCGTTTCATGGGTGCGCTTTCCTTCATCATCAATCCGTTAAAGGTCTGCATTTCCAACTATTTACCTTGGCGTTGTGTTCTTACATGAGTGTCCAGGTCCTTCGATCGATTATCCATCTCGCAGTGGCAAGTTATGCAGCTTTCATGGATCCGCTGGACACTTTCGACAGCAATGTTACCGAAATAATGGAACTCTTTGACAAACGATTGTCCTCCTTTTTCGACTTCGGCCGGATCGCTTCAATTTTTAGAGTGGTCGCCAACCGATTCTCCTCTGGATATGAGGTCATCGGTACATTACTGTCTCCATTACTTCAAAGCGTTCGGTATTATGCGCCACCATCGCTAATCAATTCGGTTGACATGGCAGTCAAGGCCTGGAGATTGGTGATCCCAATTGATGGGACAGCTAGAGCTAGCTCCGTGATGTCTTCTGTGGATGCGTCTGCACGCCAGATCATGCAACTCGTCGCCACTGATCCATCATACGCGATAGCTTTCGGATGGAGCATCATACTACTTGGCATCTTCGTTTATTCGAAGGCGACTAGGCTCCGGAGTGCAGCTCTGATCCTCAAACTTGTCAAGGTATACCCACCACTGAAAGGAGTTCACTATTCGCTGACATAGTCCCTAGGTTGCTGCGTTGATTCTGATTGAGACTGCTCTCCGACCACTCATTATCGGCACACTCGTGGATGCGATGACGCTTCCACTTTTCCAAGATGCTACCGTCGATTCACGTATCGCGGGCTGGTTTGCCGCACCGTTTACCAGGGTTTTCCAATATTGGCTCGTCGGCAACATCGTCCTGATCCAATTCATTCAAGCACTTGATGACATAAGGCGTTTTGTACGACCTGGTGCCCTGATGAAAGTCCATCTTATGCTCGATCCTGTTGGCCGCTCACTCCGTGAGATGATCAACAAGTCTCTTGGGTGGCATCTCAAAATATACCTCATTAACGCCGTCGCTGGATTCGCTTCGATGTGGCTCTTCGTAGGCCTCATTGTGGACTTGACGGTTTTGGGAACTCTGAATTTTGCGCCCCTGAAATGGCACCTCCGGTAAGTTGCTTTCGCATTGCACGCTGCATCTTTCACTAATGACATTGTAGCTCTCCAATCACATCTATCCCTATTGACCTCATCGTCTTCCACATATTCTTACCGGCAACCTTTAGCGTGCTCCGACTCCGGCGAATTGGACGGCAAGGTATCAAATCATTCTGGATGGACGTCAGCAAACTCTGTCGTTTGAGCTCCTTCATGCTCGAAAAGCGAGTACCTGAAGAGGAGAAAGGTGTTCCATTCTGGAAGAAAGCGGAAGAAGAACCCGGCTTGAACGATATGCCAGTCGATGGCCGCTACTACCGCGTCCCAGCGACTGAGCACACCCTGATTCTCGACGGGCAGCCGGAGCATATCGAAACGGACGCTGATGGAGTGGCACTGAATGAGCTTGATCGCAATGTAGTGGAATTGCAGATCGCCGCGGCGCGGAAGTTTGGTCGAGATCCTGCAGCAGACTACAAGGTCATTTTTTATCCGAGTCACTTCAAACTTCGACTCGCGGCCTTCTTCATCTGCTTGTGGTCCGCCAGTGCTGCAGTCGTATGGGTTGCAGGAGTCCTCCCCATCCGAATTGGACGCCTAGCATTGGCAAGACTCTTCGGATTGAGAGATGTCCATGACGCCTATTCGTGGCTTGTCGGTCTCTACACAATCTGGGCTATCCAAATGGCTCGCTACATCGTCTCTCGAGAAAGGCGTCGTTGGAAGAAGTATCTCTCAACCCGGAGAAGGCGCAGATTTCCGATTAAACTATTCGTCCATCATACCACTGGAATGTTCGCCCGCCTCATTGTGGCGGCAGTATCCATCTTCGGCGTCCTGCCCCTTCTCCTTGGGCTGGTGTTCGAAGTCTACCTCGTCATTCCGCTCAAGTACACTCTTCGCCCTGGTGTGCCCGTCACCATCAGATTCTGGGACTGCTGGGCCGCCGGCATGCTTTGGGGTTCAATACTCGTACAGGCGCAAAGATACGCCCCGCCAAATGGAATATCTCGGACATTTGATACCGTGAGCAATCCTCCTGAATATTTAGTGGATAATATTGACACTGCCCCTCAAAAGCTCAAGCGTGATGGATGGTTCAGGATTCGCCTCCGACAGCTCTTGCACGAGTTCATTCTCCCCCTATGTGCGGGGCTCTTGTCGCTGATATTTCTCCCATTCTTCCTACAATGGGTAATTTTCACCCCTCTTACTGGCAACGACTCTTTCATGTGTGAGTACAATCTGTCGTTGGATTTCTTAGGCTGAACCATCCCTGCAGTGACTGAAGTCTACCCTCTCCTTGTCACTGCTGTCCTGGTCGGTGTGGTTACGGAAGCTGCTCGAAGCATGCTCGAAGCATGGATCCAGCGTGTCCGTGACCGCGAGTTCCTTGTTGATACCCGAGTACGCAATCTTGAGGAAGCCGAGGTCCAGGCCGGAGCCATTGCCCAAGCTGATGCCCAGCGACCTGTCGAAGCTTGAACTTGTCTCAATCACCACTTCTTGCACAATTGTATCATCGACCCACTCATTTTTATCATTTGTACAATCCCGGTACGCTGCTCATTTCTGGGCGGTTTTATTTGGTTGGTCCAAGCATTTTAATCGAGTCCTCGGATGAGCCAACGCGTTCTAGCCTGTCAAAAGAGTTCAATACCTTCTTGATTTATTTCGTTGGCTAGTTATACAGGAATATTTTACAACTGAATCAAATTCTCGCGCCGTAGACGTCTTTCGGCGTAACGCCCGCTTGACCATGGCGGATGTTGGCATGTCCCCACTTTTTGATGCGAATCGACTCGATTTGGATGAACCCGGAGGTGTCGGTGGGCTCGAAACCGCCGAGCTCATCCATACTGGATTGCTGGGCGTCATACAGGCCTTCTTCCGAGTATCTCGCCTGAACGACCACGTTGCCCTTATAGAGCTTCAACCTGACGGTGCCATTGACGGTCCTCTGACTCGCCGGGATTGCAGCTGTGAGGAATTCTCGCTCGGGCGAGAAGAAATAGCCGTTATAGAGAATGCGGGAGAGATGGACGGTGAGGAACTGGTCCCTCAGTGCGCGGACATTACGATCCAAGGTGAGACCCTCGAGGTCGACGTGTGCTGCACGAAGGATGGTCGCACCTGGGGATTCGTAGCACCCTCGCGACTTGACACCAATGAAGCGGTTTTCGACGATATCGATACGGCCAATACCGTGTTTGCGGCCCAGAGCGTTCAAGGTGAGGAAGATGTCTACAGGGTCCGTGACAGTCTTCTCGTTGTCAGTTGGGATGAGGAGGCGTTTGGGGAGGCCGCCTTTGAAGTCAATAGTAATGATATCGGGGGTCTCTGGGGCCTCTTCAAGGCTCTTCGTGAGCTTCCACATGTCGCCTGGAGGGGTGATACCAGGATCTTCCAGGATACCTGCTTCGTACGAGATGTGGAAGAGGTTCTCGTCGGTAGACCATGGCTGGGCGGCAGTTTGCTGAACAGGAATGTTCTTCTCGGCGGCAAACTGCAGAAGAGCAGATCGTCCAGCGAACCGGTTGTAAAAAGCTCGAGAAAAATGTCAGCAGGGAAAGGAGCAAAGCTCGAAGTCGACAAACCAGGAATCCTCCAAGGAGCAATAACTTTGATGTCAGGCTTAAGGCCGTAGAAGGCAAGTTCGAAACGAACTTGGTCGTTGCCCTTGCCCGTGCAACCATGTGAGACGAAACTACGGCGCGTTAGAGAGGGTAGCTGGCACGATAGTCCCCCTACTCACTCGCACCCTTCACGGTCAGCAACCTCCATCATACCACGGGCAATAACAGGACGAGCGAGCGATGTACCGAGAAGATAGACGTTCTGACCGCGAGTATGAATGAAGGGATCAACATCGGGAGATGAAACACATAACACACTTCATAGATGCAATTGGTTTGAATTGCCGGGTAGATGAGCTCAGTGATAAACTCTTTTCGGAGATCCTAAGGAGCGGGACAAGTGCAGTTAATCCAGAGCGTCCCATCCAACAATCTGAGTAACACACCTCCAAGAAAAACTTCTTTGCTCCAACTTTGAGAGCCTTGACTCGTGCTGCTTCGAAATCCTGAGGAACGCCACCTTATCTGTCAATCACGGCTAAAACAAGCGGTGACGATCGCACCTCCTCCTGACCGACATCAGCCATGAATGCGTAGACCTCATATCCTTCTTCAATGAGCCATGCGAGGATGCATGATGTGTCTATGGGCAGATCGGGCCAGTCGATCATTGCGGTCTCACAAATTTTGGTCTGAACTTACCGAGACCGCCAGAGTAGGCGAGCACGACGCGTCCTTTAGTTTCGTAAGAGGTAGACATAGCGCGAAGGGAGAGGGAGAGGCTAAGCTGAAACACCCAGTGCTCAGCCTTTTCACCCTTCTCCACTTCGGCCGACCTTCGAATGGAGGCTTCTTCTTTGTACCGGATCCCGGCCCATTCGAGCTTCTAACTGCATGCAAGTGGTCAAAGAGGGAAAAGATCTTTTGGAAGGTTTACACACCAATTGAGACCCGATACCATTCGCACCCAGAAGAGCTCGGGTTTGAGCCGCGGTCTACTGAAGGCACCCGAGGGATGCGATGTTAAGCGCACTCTCGGCCGCACTCTCGGCAAGAACAAGGACAGAATAAATCACCTGAATTCGTTCTGCTCAGTCGATTACTAATATTAATGAGGCCTTGTGGGGACTGACCTCAAAACGCCTAAAGCACAACCTTTCCCTTGATGATCAACTTGTGGGCATGAAGCAAGCCCTCAGTATAGTGTACTACAAAGAATTTCCCGCCTCCGTTTCCCCACCGACCGTCATAGCGTTGCACGGCGCGTTGCATTAAGATGCTTGTTAAAAGTCGTTTCATATTCTTTCATGTACTGGTACATGTATCGGCTCGATGCTAGTCGTCGCTGCCTGGTGGTTAATAAAGGCTGCCGTTTGTTGCCGTCCACTTCGTTGCGTTCGTCGTGGTTCCTGTTGATGCCTGCTTCATTGCAGTGCCTGTTGTTAGCGTCATCATGTCTTGGTGTTCGCATAAATTGCGCGTCGTTCGCACCTGTGTTTGTTAATGCTGTTTAGGACTGTTTGATATCCTGGCTGACAAGGTGGGGTGTATTCGTAAAACCTGCCATCATGGGGCTCCGAAAGAAGCGTAGGGTTAAAGGAAGTTGGTTGTGGAGATAACCAAGGGATGGGCCATAAAACCGGGTACGAGACGCCCTTGTTGGGTACTGCGATTTGCATGATTAGTGTTGTAAGTCCCCCTCGTTGAAGCCGGCAGCATTATGAGCCTCTGTAAAGCCTCGGGCCGCGAACATTGATTATGATGATGACCCGGTGCACGAACCACCTCGCTAATTTGGGTATTGAGGGACTTGGAAATTAAGATGTTCCTTCCGTTGAAGTCAAGGAGCTGTGCCCGTTCATACCTGGTCGGGAGGCGTCTCGGTTGAGCAGAGCTGGGAGGCGTTGCTGTTGCGGCAGCGACACCAGTGTTAAATTATATTAGAGGGGAATATGAGAGGCTACAAGGGATGTGATAAGATCAGACTGTGGTCACTTGACGTACTAAAATCATACCAGGAAAGGGTCGCGTGTCAAGGTAGTATAAGGGTTTCCAACGTTACAATCTGCAATCGTTTGTTTGAGATACTGGCAAGCCAATAGATGGTGTCTATATTGGGAGGCGTGCTATTATCTGTTACAGCTGCATGCGATGTTGCATACCATTTCGACCCCAGGATGCTGGTGAGTGGAATGATGGGAAGCACAAGACTGGCAATATCGGCCTTTGATGTGCGAGCCCGCAGTTGCTGATCAACCAGGCGGCTGCTCGATATAGACCAGTTAGAGGTCCTCAAACTCAAAGGAGCAGGAAGAGGGGAGCTACAATTGTATCATCTCAACTCTGAGGGTGGCCGAGGGTGGCCTCTGACTACTCTGTCAATGCGGTCGAACGAGGACGGATGGTAACCGTGGTGGTCTCGGAACTAGCCAGAAAATAAACAGCGACCCCATGCAAAGCCGCTCTAGTTGTGTTCAATGGTGAGAACCTGGATCCAGGAGAGCCGGACGCGGCGCCCATCGTCTGAACCGGTGGAAACGGAGGACTTGAAGAAAGAGTGTGCCGACATTCACAATCATCATGACCGCAGCAAAGACTGTGCCAGCTTCGAACTACGATTGAAGGACGCGTCCAAAGAGCCGGGGGGAGCTCCGTGCTTTCCTAGTGGCTCGGCGACTCGGTGGCAGGTTGGTTTTCCTTCGGAGTTCGAAAAAGGAACGGCCTATGGCGTGGTCACACCTCGTTGAAGTAGTGAGGAGTGAGTCAGGGAAAAGCGAGGCGGTGATTGACATACGCTGAAACATGGCGGATAACACACAGAAAGCTCTCAATTATGTTCCGTCCGACCAGGGAAACACATTCACCGCACGAGAACGACTAAAGGTGTGTTCCCAGAGATTTGAATCCGCTACTACCTTGTTCACGCTCGAGGCTTCACAAAACGATATCGATCTATCTGCCTGAGCCTATCTGTAGCGGCATGGAGTGTGGCGTCAGACTTTTTGTGGTCTACCGCTGTCACGGAAGAAGGGAGTTCGCGGTTGGGTGACAGGCGATGCTTTGTCCAATTCACTCGTCGCGCCGTACAGTTCGGAATAACTGCCCACCGCCCACCAATCCGCGTCGATCGCAGCAGCAACAAGCCACGTGAAGTCCGCCAACTACCGTCCACCGTGGCGCTGGGTGCACCCGCTTCCTCACCACCCTTGCCACTCTCGCCACGGTTATGTGGTACGAGCCCGGGGACGACGTGCCCACCGAATGGTACGGATTCACACCCGTACCGTTTCAGAGCACTTTACGACTACCACACTAATGCACCGACTCCCCTTTCTGTTCCACACAGTCGAAGCATCATCGCAGTTCCTCGCCGCCAGCCAGCCAACCCAGTACCACAGTCTGTCATGATGCATCATCGATACACCTGAATAGTGCTAACGACTCGATCAGCAGGGCCCCCATGTCCCGTCAACGTACCTCCGCGACGCACGGGGGAGGCTACCACTCGCGACCCATTGACTGGAGCCGCCTCGTATAGACCAGGTTATAATTCTGGACCTGTCCACAGCGCTATGTACCCCAGTTAGTACGTACAACGCGGCTGAGGAGAGAGAAGAGCCACGAGAGCGGCCCATTAATTGTACCGTTGCCGTCACCTCCGGCGGCATAATTCAATCAACGCAATCCATGACATCCCAATGGCATAACAGCGGTAGTATAAAACCCGCATGTCCCACCACACACCAAAACCCCCACACCAACCCGAAAGCGCATTTCCCGTCCCTCAAAGTCAGCATACCCACTACGCTACACACCTATACCCAGCGGCAAACATGTTCCCAGTCAAAGGTTTTTTGTATGCGCCCACTGCTCGCACTCATCGGGGTAAGTTCCGCTCGGGAGCGATTACGATCTGTGGCCGCGGGTCTAACTGGACTTCCATACTCCAGTAGTATCCGTGAAGCGATCGACAACCCGCCTCGGTGAACTTGTCCAGCGACACTCCCGAGCGCTGACCGTGGTCTACATGACCGAGCTCGTTCAATCACATCCGGACATCGAAGAACCGACTTGGAGCTGCGTAGTCACCATTAACGGTCACGTCCGTGGCTCTGTTACGAGCATGCAGTCAAGACAAGAGTCTATGGAGGCCGCGGCGAAGGAAGCATTGGCTTTCTTGTCTCAGCTGGGATATTAACCAACGATGAACCCTTAACGCTTTAAAACTATGAATTCCTTCCCCCGGATGCTCCTGCGGACTCTGTCGTCTTTGCGCCGTCGTACACTTTCTCCTTGGACTCATTAGCTAATGCTTTGTCCTCTGTAGCTTGTCGGCTCCACGTTTCATATGTGCATTTAACCATGAGCTCCGCTTTCGGTCTAGTAAAAAGTAGGGTTGTAATTTTCCAATTCCCCAGATGAGCACGCAATATGTTTTCCAGGTCCTATGGACAGTTTCTTCTTTGGCCAGTGTGACTAGACACTATTAGGATAGTGTTTTGTGTTAGTTTTTACCCCATGAACATTTTTCTGGACCGCGCGATCTTGTCCTGTGAGTCAAAGAAGCAGCTGGGATTAAATATCATGCGATGAGCGGTCAGGTGACGTGAGTGTATTGGGCAGTGAAGTGCGAAGTGAGATCATTGCAGTGGTACCGGTGCCTGATTCCGGAAGCCAATTGATCCATGCCTCGTCGAATGTTCAAAATTCAGAAATAAATGATGAGCAAGTGTAAATGTATTCGGACAATTTAGTACATGGGGCAAGAGTCTCCCTGTATTTTCCGAGTATGAATTCAAATGTAAAGCGGTACTCTTGTACGCCCAAAAAATATCCCTAGGCCTACTACCCAGAGCTGCACACAGAAATGGGTACTGCACGATGCCAGGGATTTAGGAGATGGGAATTACTTTGGTGGGGCAAACAATCCTGGTTGAATATAAAAGAATTGCAATGTTCCGTAAGTCAGGGAGGCGTAGATGATGGTGGCAAAATCTCAACCAGGAAATAAAATGACAACCAACGGATCATTTGGCTACGTGGATTGTTTGGTTCGAGGTTGGCCCTTAAATATAATATAAGCCGAATCCAGATGGGGTTTGCATGAAAGGTTCATTTGCGAAATGTAGCTGAGGTTCTTATGACACTAAGGTAACGAATACTTGAGCTGTGTATCGAGTATTTGCGGCTGATCGTCCTTCCTGGTCTGCTTTCCTTGTAAGGAGATGCACCACGTTGCACTAGGATCTAATAGATGATACGAGAATCTCGGCTTCGAAGCGATGTTCTATTGATGATACATCCCATCCCAGGCCGGCCCTTGCTGAGGCCGGTTGAAGTAGGGAGTTCATGCAGTGATCACTTACAAGAGAGAGAACAAAATGATGCATTAGGTATGTATAAAGAGGTTCACACGACTATTAAAGCTCTAATGGAATTATCTGATTCGTTGTTTAAAGGGGGGGTAGTTGTGTAGACGGAAGAGTGTCCCCGCATTCTAATAATTGATGTAAAGATCGTTAAGGATCATGCCCCTTACTTGCTCCGCGCTCATGTATTGCGTCGATTCAACCACCGACGGCGGTACGATGTATTGCCATTCAAACTCGGCAAGTTCGTCGACCACGAAAGTGAGGATCGTGTTTCCCATATCA
>Ga0307515_10007978_pt1 | contig 20779 bp, 15 predicted proteins | sample 17_EM_MG_FD_194513 | JGI IMG/M metagenome (GOLD analysis project Ga0307515, IMG submission 194513) | Populus trichocarpa ectomycorrhiza microbial communities from riparian zone in the Pacific Northwest, United States - 17_EM | ecosystem: Host-associated > Plants > Roots > Unclassified | place...
TCACAAAATATTATAGATAATCCTGTTTATTTTTAAAAAATTCATTTTGATTTTTAAAGTTTTTTTTTAGATGATTTGATCATCGTTGAAGTCTAACTTATTTGGATTTTTAGGCAATGATAAAATTAAAAGAACAAGGATCAAAATTAAAAGGCATTAAATATGAATGACGTGCTAGAAGTTTTAAGAAAGATATACTTTGATCCTTTAACTTTAAAAATAACACAAATTATATGATTTTGGTCATTTTTTTTTCAAATTCAATTTTGATACAAAAGTTAATTTTTGTTATATTTGTAGTCTTTGGTTCAGAAAGGATAGAGAAAGGTCATTCAATTTCAGCGGTAGAAAGAGAAAAATATCGTTGACACCGATTTAGACCACCAAAATAATCAATTTTGTGTCAAATGATTCCATTTAAAAGAGAGTTCATATTATATGTTTTTTTACCTTTAAAGTTCGTGAAAAAACAGATCTGAGCTCGGTTGTTTTTTTGTTTTGGTTTTTGAAATGGTTTTCTAAATGTTTTAAGGCCATTGATAGGTTTATCGCGGTTCCTAAAGTATTTTGGATTAAAAATGGGTTTTTAGGTAAAAATAACATAAGCTATGATTTTACGGTCACCACAATAGCCAGAATATGAGCAAATTAGATGAGGTGTTGTCTTATTTTTTTATATAAAAAAAATTGGGGCGGATGCTGCCCTAGTTGTAAATAAAAAAAAGGGCCTAGTCGCGCCGGCCTTGACGCAATGGGCCAGGCGTGCAAACCTAGCCCCACAACGCCTGATCTTTGCTCTTTTTCTAAATTATTTTTTTTTCTAATTTTTTTTTAAATTAATGCTTTTTATATGGTTTTTGTGTCTAATTCTTTTTTTATATTTAGATTAATACCCCCTTCTTCTTTTTATTTTATTTAGAAAACCTCTTTTAAATGATAGTTATTTTTTGTTATACATTTAAATTTTAAAGATTTTTTCTTATTGATCTATGATTTATTTTTATCTTTTACATAGATGAATTTTATTTTTGAAAATAAAAAAAATTATTTTCGGATAATATTTCTAATATGTGCAGCCTTGTATAATGTTTTTTACCCTTTTATTTTGTTCAATCAATTTAACTTGTGTCTTTATTTTTATTATTATTTGATTTAATAAAGAAATTATTTGAAGAAACAATTTTAGCAAATACTACTGGGTAAATATCCTGGCTAACAAGATTAAATATCTTAATTTACATCTGTCTCTTAATTTTTTTTTTTATTTTTAGTTATTGTTTATGGTTTTTTTTCATTTATTAACGCACGCAATTCTTTATTTATTTGATTGTATATATGTATAAATTTTTTGATTTTCATTTAAAAAATTTTAACTACAAAAATATGTTAAAAAACCTATATATATAATTTTTTTATTTAAAATAAATTTTTTAACTTTCAACAAAGATCTACTACATAGCTAAAACATCATTGTATAGTTTCTTTACATTTTCGGTAAACTCTACTTTTTGTATGTGACAAATCAAATTTCTAACTCTAAATTACATCAAATCAGTCCCCTTCTGAGATTCCGTTCTTGAGAAGAAAATGAAAAAGAAAAATTCTAATAGTTTGTTGAATGCCATGTGTTATTGTTTAATTGGACGAAGAATCTCAATTTTTCTTTTTAGTAGATAGGCATTGCACCAAAGTTTTATTATGATATTGTAGTTATTTGTCGTGTTTTATAAAATTTTTAATTTTTTTAATTATTTTTTATATTAATTTTAAAAAAATAAAAAAATATTATTTTTATATATTTTCGATTAAAAAACATTTTGAAAAATAATTATTAATACAACTTCAAAGAAGACCTAAATTATTAGTATTGAAAATATATTTGCTATATATTTTGAAGGAGGTGAAAGAACTTAAGAAGGCCTTGTCAGATAAAGACCGGGAGCTCGAGCTGGCGAGGTCTCTCTTAGCTGCATCAACTCAGCAGCAGCAAAATACTGGTGCATTCCCATAACTATTTATACTTTAGTCCTTGCTCGATGCTGATAGCAAGTATAAATAGTAAAATCTCTAGGGACAGGATTGAATAAAACAATTCTTATAAGATCCGGTCCAATAAATCAACCCAATAACTTATTGATTCAAAATCTAGCTTGTGTTGGGCTAGTAAAAACCCATTAATTTTTTTTTTTTTTAATGAAAACAATAGGGATTTAAATCTTTTTAAAAAAATTAAATTAATCTGAGTGTCACCTGAGTCGGTCTACCTGACTATGGACCTAGGCCTTGGACTTGAACCAGATCCACCTCGGATCTAATAGCAAACTTCCATTCGAGAAGGACTGAAGGAGACATAAATAATAACATAAGATACATACAGCTAACAGGGAGCGAGAGAAGAGAACCCAAAAGCTGGAAACACAGGGACTAGGAATCATCAAGAGGCACAAGATATTGAGAAAGCAAGCATGATAAAAGCGGTGCTGGTGATTAACACCCAAGGCAAACCTCGCCTTACCAAATTCTACGATTTTTTGGTAACAATTTCTCTCTTTAACGAACTTTCTTTCATAAAGATTCACGAACAAATTATTAAAATTTTGTTTCTTTGATGATGTCAGACTGTAGAGAAGCAGCAAGAGCTTATACGCGGTGTATTTGGAGGTTGAGATTGATCTGATCACTTTTTTTTTTTGCTCTTCTGTTGATGATCGTGTCATTTCTGATTCTGGGTTTTGATTTTTATGTGCCATAGTGTTATGTACTAGAGCTGAGAAAGTTAGCAATTTCATGGAGGTTGATTCAATCTTCGGCCCGGTAAATTTTCTTATTTTGTTTCATTTCTGAATTTTGATTTGATTTGATTGCGGTTGGTTGTCTTTTCATTTGGGGATTTCTATGATTTTTCTGTTCTATGTGGGCAGGATAGTCGTCTTGTGTACAAACATTATGCAACATTGTACTTTGTCTTTGTGTTTGATAGTTCTGAGAACGAGCTTGCGATGCTTGATCTCATACAAGGTACTACTACCTTTACTAACCATGATTGAATGATATGACAAAAATGGATTATTGCATAATGATTTATTGCTAGCTGTTATCAAGTGGAAGGTGGATGGTAGAGAGGCTGATGGATTTTGAGAATTTTGGAGTATTGAATGAACCAATGATTTAGCTGCGAGAAAGATGCAAGGAGGCGGGCTGAATGGCATTGGAATTGTACAGAATTGAACTTTGGTATCGATAATTGTTTGATAGAGGCAAAACCACTTGAGGAAAACTGGATGTTTCAATGTATCAAAAACCATCAACTGATTTAACTGCATTTTTTGTTCATTTGGTTGGCGGCTTTACGGTTTATGGTCTGAAGATTTATTGTCATTTGAAGTGGATTTTTTCTTATATAATCACCAAGAGGATGTTCATTTAGCACTTGAAACGGTACAGTTGACAACTTTTAGGACCTTTTTAGATTGTTGATAGCTTCTGGTATCCTTTTAACCTGCATTATGAAGGACAAAAGATTAAGCTTATTGGTCGTGTTCTTGTCACAAATATAAGTGCTTCCTTTATTTTATTGCTAACATTCCTTTTGTGTTTTTTGCTTATGTAAACCCTCCTGCCTTTCAGTTTTTGTAGAAACATTGGACAAGTGCTTCAGGAATGTATGCGAGCTTGACATTGTGTTCAATTACAGCAAGGTATGTGGATCCCCCATTTCTTCTTAGCTTTTTTGTTACGCCGATAGTGCTTTGGGATTTAGGTTTTCAACTTCTAAATAGAATAAAGAAAATTACTCAACCGACATTATTGTATATTTATTTGACGACCCACAGGATAGGAGGGCATGCATTTCAGAGATTTTATTGCCAATTGCTTGTGGAAATCTCCAACATCGAATCAGTTGACTATTTTTTTAGGAGTTTTCACTTGATCATATAACCTGAAGTTCTTAATGTTCGATTTGCCAGTAGTATAGATGCAAATATTTTCCATTGAAACTAAGCTTTCATCTTTCTTTTGCAGCTCCATGCTATTATAGATGAGATAATTTCTGGAGGTCAAGTGTTGGAAACAAGTTCTACAGAAGTTATGAGAGCTGTTGAAGAAATATCAAAGTCCTCCTTCCCTCCCTCCCTCATGTGTGTACTGTTATTGTCCATGGCGATGATGAGTTAATGGATTATATCTAAATTGATGCAGGTCAGAAGCAGCCTCAAATTCCATCTCATTAGTCCCCAAAACAGTTTCTGGTTGGCGGAGCCGGTAATACATTATCTAGAACAATGTTGGAATAACGATCGATGGACTCTTCAAAATGTTATGGCAGTCAAACAGTTTTGATGCAAGCTCATGCAGTAAACGGAGTTTGATGCACTGGCAATTCTTTCAATGCTAAACAGAGATTTAGATTCTATAATCTAGATTTGTCGCTAACTAATTCAGTAAAAATTGGATGCTCAAGGCTAGCCATCGGAAAATCTTTATATTGCTGCTGTTTGTTCTATGATATTCCCCGTTTGTGATTTCCGAACATTCTTGCATTGAAATAGGCCTTGGAATAGCCGGGGGAACCCCTACTTTAACTGTTGATTCAGGAAGAGCCACAGATCTTAATTGCGAAGCTGCTTTATGAGCTTGTTGTCTAGGCTATGAAACAATTCCAAGGATAAAGTTATTTTAAGGGTATTTTAAGGAAATAAGAGAAAGAAAACAGATCAATCATCAAGAAACAAAAGTTCTTTTATATGATGTTATTGTTACTGACCGGTGTAGAATATGACAGCAGTAATAGTTTAAAGTGTTTTTTGTGTAAAAATATATTAAAATAATTTTTTTTAAATTTTTTTAAATTATTTTTAATATCTACATATCAAAATTATCTGAAAATATATAAAAAAATATTTTAAATAAAAAAAAATCAAAATTTTTGGAAATCCCAAACACACACTACAAGAGAATCGGTTCAAGGTTTTTCAACATCTTGAAGAACGACATGTGCAGCATTGCGTCCAGGTGCGCCCATCACACCACCCCCTGGATGGGTTCCGCTTCCACACAAATACAGCCCTTGGAGAGGAGTCCTATAGCTCGACCTGTATGGTCAAGAAAAAATATTTTGTTTAGAATACCATGCATGATTTTTTTTATTTTTTTTAGCAACAACATCGTATTTGTTACTCTTTAAAAATCCACTTGTTAGAGTTACCATCCTTTCACTGGTCGCATGAGGAAAAGGGAATCCAATCCCATAGCACCGTGGAATATATTCCCTCCTGTAAGAAACCATTCAAGTATCAGGAAATTTTGTAGCTTGGTAAGAACCTGGAGAATCTGGAGTTCAGTTAAAAACAAATCATCTTTGAAGTTGTGCGTGTACTACGAGGACCTAATTCTAATTATCTAATGGCGGTAACTTCGTGCCTGTGTTCCTTGTCTCATTCATTGTTACGAAATGACCTGTCTAAAATCCAAAAGCAGATAATTGGTGCCGAAAAGGTACCTGTAAGACCAATTTCCCTTTCAAGATCTGGTGGAGTCAACATGTCATAGCCAATGATTGATGAGCTGAACCCAGGGGCATATTCCTCAATCAAGCTAAAACATTTTTGTGCAAATGATTCCTATAAAGCAGATCATTTTTTTTCAGAGTTCAAAAGATGAAACTTGCACCTTTTACTCGATGGAAGTGAGAATCACATGTAGCATAAGAAATGAGAAGCATTATCACGTATAAAACTTAAGACTGTAATAACTACTAGCTGACATTGTAAAAGAAGAAAAACGAGATCTTCTGGTCAAACACTAAGAGCCTCAGCCTAGATAGTAGGCACAGGGGGACCAATTATAAGGTCACAGGAATGTTAAAGTTCCCAACCTTGGAAGTAGAGGCTAAAATTTCAACAATTTAACTTACTCTATAAGCAGAATCTCCCCAGCTTCCATCTGATGGCTTATAGGGTGTGTATTGGACAAACAAGTTGATCACATGCTTACCTGCAAAGAGAGGGTAACATTCCAATGGTGTTGTCCAATACAGGAAATTACAACAGATTAAGTTGCATCAAAAACAAAGTTTCATGTACCAGGAGGAGAAATAGTTTTGTCCAATACAGAAGGAATTGTCATTTCGATAACTGGCCTTCTTGATGGTACCCCATTGACAGCATCTTGACAAGCCAAATCAATCTCCTCCATACTTTTAAAGAAACACAGAACAAAAGTGTGCAGTGGATTGTCAATTCTCCATTAAGGTAGTAAAATCAAATCTAATAATAAAAGGTGGTGATAGTTTGTTTGCGGCATCATCCAGTAATGTTTTGCAGGATCATCCAGTAATGTTTTACAGTTGTCAGTAGTTGTCCACTGGGCTGGATGTTTTTTCCAGCCACCAGTGTAACGACCAGTAATTCTACAAGATATCTAACTCTATTGCTAAGAACTTTTTGCATGATTACCACTATTTCTTTCCAGCGTGATGTCACTAGTAAGAAAATCAGCAGAAATGAGTTACCTGTTCAGTAGACACACCCCTACTTCCTGTTTCAATTCTAACAAATAACAAACTGAAACACATTATACAAACAGCAGCAAAAGAAAAGCTGGCTAAATCAATCAATTACATCACCATGCAAGTTCTAGTGCCTCCCTAAATTGAGATCAGCTAGCAGAAAACTAGAAGAAAATTTTGGCCCATGATTGGGTTATGATCCTTCTACTCTATTTGGGTCTCAACGCCCACTTTAAAACTTAAAAATCAAGAGTCTTACAGATTAGGTCAAGAACCAACAGAACAGTACTGCAGATCTAAACGGATACCTCTCTGAACCAATATGAATAGTGCCCACGTGCTGAGGACCAGCATCAGGATGATTCAACTTGCAGCATTGAAATTGGGGGAGTTTATCAACAGCTAGATTAATCTTTGTAGTTGCCTGTATTTGTTTGCAGAACCACGAAGATTGGGTCTAAATAGAATCAAGCTATGCATGTATGACAGAAATTTCAAGTCAAAAAAATCAAGCTTACAGAGCTATAGTCAGAGTACTTCAGGGCACGGGTAAAATCATCAGGAAGGGTATTATTAGGGACTAATTCCTGTGCCATTCATGCATAATACATCACCAAAATCAAAGTTTGTTTAGGACATAAGTTAATTTAAAAACAAAAGTTCGGTATACATGATATTTCCAATATCGCTTTTACAAACCCAATAGGCTGTTCATCTCAGAAAAATTAGTGATGGAAGAACATAATTAAAATTTTACCAAGAAAGTCTTATAAGGAGTGGCATTTGACAGAACAATTGGAGAGAGAACTTCTGTACCATCAGCCAGTAATACCTAAATAATTTGATCATGTTCACTGTATCTGATTAGTTTGATCTGAGATTTTAAACACACTTACTATATAGAACTGCTTAATGAACTAACCCCATTCACAGTGCCAGAATCCTTGATCATCAATTGTGAAACCTGGACAAAGAAAAGAAAATATCAAAGATAGCCTAGAACAATTCCACAAGGCACCAATGCAAACAGCTAAACGTACAAACAAGTGAAGTTTAGGAAATGAAAGCATGATTGGCTCTCAACTTACATGACAGTGATTGATGAATCAATATATCTTAGCTAATTAAGTTCAATTAACCTTACCATCATCATTAAGGCATTTCAGAAGTAGCATAAGAAATTCAACTTAATCTCCAAAGCGTAACAGATGCTAACATGAACATACAAAGCCATATTCATGTAGAGAAAAGAAATGATGATCAAAGCATCATGAATTAACTTCAGCTGAGTTCGCATCGAGAATGATTCCAAACCTCATATTAAGAGGTAGGCAGTTCAGGGACAAACAATCAGTTATCCATCCAAAGATAGCTACTTTCCTTTTTTTTCAGATGTATATTGTTTGTTTTCACTTGTAGCAGGTGCCTTAAGAAAGATAAGAGTAATTGAACCAAAGATACCTCTGCACTTGTCACAATATGAGCCCCAGATTCCCTAGCAGCATTTGCGATAGCAGAGGATACCGAACCCATCCCACCTTCAACATACCTACAAAATATGACTTCTCATGTATAATTGCTGATGAATGTGGTGCTTATAATGTGACAAAGGCACACTACGTTTTTATACATCTGAAAGAAGAAAATGTGTGAGGAACAATATGTAAGGTAAAGAAAAGATGAGTCAAATGAATTAAATTGAGAATTTAGATGAAGCCAAAGTTGTGAGTTAGTTAAAGAAGATTAGAGCAAGTTTATTTCATGAGCTTCAACATAACAATCCTAATGTTTCACATACAAAGAGCATATGCATATTGGAGGTACTCTCAACTCATAATGAAAGTTCTACAAGCTTTGCTTGTTAAACTGATGGACGATGCAGAAACCCTTTCCTTTTTGAAGACAAAATGACTGCACTGAGATTCAATGCCACATCACAATTTAGTTAGATTAGCCTGGTTCCGATTAAAAAAAAAGGTGATTACTGGTAACACATTAGAGCAATAAAAAATAAAGAGATCTAGGCAATTTACAGCTTTCTATTTCTGTGATTGACAATCAACACATCAAAATGGCAATGGAAATACATACGACCAAATTCCACGTTCCCCATCAGTTTCTCCCATCACGTGATGTAGCAAAACATATCCACTCCCTGGTGTATGGACACTTGCCTGCATATACATTCAAGAAACCAAAAAAAAATGGTTCAATCCACAGTATTTGCTTTCTTCTTCTGAACCCCCTCTCTCCCATATTTTCATCATTAGAGGGGAGTAAGTTAATAGGCATGCCTCTGCGTGTGCACTGTGCGCTGTGTGCTGCTGCCTGCTGAGTGTTTTACATGAAATGAACAAGATCTAAAACTAATTTTCCACACTGGTGCTGGAATCTTACCGTAGAACCTATCACAGCATCTGTTGCAAGAGTTGCCTTAAGAACATCTGTCTGTAAATTCAGCAGCAGAAGATTAAAAAGCCAAAAATCATAAAAACACAACAAAGATTCGAATCCAATGCATATTATAAACAATATCATATTTAAAAAGTCAAAATTAGTTGCAATCACTTTGTTACCATTAGAGAAAAATGAGTGACATCCACTCATAATTGTATGCTTTAAACAGTTTTTATTTTATTGTTGATTCTTGAACTTAAACACATTATGAACATGCTACATATAAACAAATGAAAGGAATTTCCTTCTTTGAATTAGAGAATAAAGTACTAAGAAAACTAGTTAGATAACAAACCTCAAACCATTTATTCAAAACCTTCGAAGCTGGAGACAACAAAAGGTCCATAAAATCCCTGCCAAAATCAACAAGCATATCCTAACATTCAAAGTTTGCATATCAGCATTCCTAATCGCCTTTTCTTACTTAGTTCTACTACCTAACCAAACCCACGGACTTGGATCACTAAAAGAGCTCTTACACCAAATCTTTTTGCCCTAATGAGAGCGCTTGCCGCATAAAACTTGCCCAAAAAGCCGATTTTCTCAATTTGTCCTTCAATCGATCATTAAAAGACGCTCCATTTTGCGCAGTTTCTGGTGGTGGCGAGTCCAGCAAAGGATCCATCAACTTACAGAAACTCTCTAGCTGCTTCTCATATCTGCAAATGCCAAGTTTTTTTTTTTTTTTTTAAATAATAAACAAAACAAACCATTTATCTCAAAGGTAAAAACTAATTAAGAGAGAAAGAAATAAAGAAAACTAATCATTACCTGTGATATGCATTGGCGTCATTAACAGAGAACTTAGAGATCTCTGAATGATTAAGCTCTCTATCAGGCCCTAATAAAAGGTAGCTTCCATCTAAACACGGCGTAAACGACGACGGACTCCTCTTCAACAACTTCAATCCATGCCTCCCTAACTCCAACTCTCTTCAAGCACGGATAAATAACGAGAAATTCTACCGACATGTCAAACGCGGACTGAAAAAAAAAAATGAAAATAGAGATTTTGTGTATGTAGTTTACTTGATGAGTGAAGGACGGAGGAGACTTTGGAGATAACTACAGCGAGAGAACTTGAAGCCTGGAATCAGTTCTTCCGTTACGGCAGCTCCGCCGATGACGTGGCGGCGTTCAAGAACGGCGACGGATAGGCCGGAGCCAGCTAAATAAGCGGCAGCTGTTAGGCCGTTGTGGCCGGCGCCGATCACCAGCGCGTCCCATTTCTTCTCCTTCAGTGCGGTCGAGGCATTGGTTGCCGTGCTAAAGCTCCGTCTCCACATTACGGTGTTTTTTTTCTTAAAATAAAAAAAGTTTCTGTTTGGCTTGTTTCTGTTGGCGATTCTTAAAAATGAATAATTGTGGTGTTTGGAGGGAGAATCAGGCGGTGGAGTGGAGTGAGGCAGCAGTGACAGGGGGTGGAGTGGAAACAGTTAGGCAGCGCGACATAGATTATTTTTTAAAATATTTTTTATTTAAAATAATAATTTTTAAAAATTATTTTTAATATCATAATATCAAAAAATAATATCAAGTAAAATCATTTTACAAAAATCATAAAATGTTGTTTTAATAGTAAAAACAAACATTTCCTTTATCTATTTGTCTTTTTTTTATTTTTTATTTATTTGTTTGTGAGAGAAAGATGGTCTCAATTTAGTGGAACTAAAATTTATAAATGAAGAACTACTAATTTAATTATAAATTCTCAATTATTCTATAAAATTATTCAAATCTATAAAGAAAAATTGAAACAATCCATTCATTTTTTCTTACAAAAAAGATGTTCAAACTCAAGATCATTTGAAAGAGAACAGAGAATACTAATATTAATTGAACTACAATTTATTAGCAAAAGAATCCATACATGAAGAAATATATAATTAATCAAAGAATGCACATCTGGAAAGAAAACTAATGACATGAAAGTCACCTTCCATTAGTTCTCTTAATGGAGATTGATGTGAAGGGTAAACTGAACCTTTTCGAAAAGTTCAGGAATCGATTGAGCAAAAGTCTTGGGAAGAATTGATAATGTACCTAAATTTCAAGGAGGAAAATGAAATTATCCCACCCTTGCATCACCACAAACAAATTTTCGAGAAAGAATCTCTTAGCCCAATAAGAGGAACTAGCCACCTGGCCTTGGTCAGATTAATCAGTGTTCAAAATTGTTAATAGAAGAAGAAGAAGAAGAAGAAGAAGGAGGGGAGGAGGAGAGGTCGTGTGCAGCAAGAAAGTAGGAAGATTGAAATCAATGCTTCCGAAGTCGAATTTCCATATTAAGTTATCTTTTCGTTTTTCAAATAAAATCTTAAAATCAATTAATAATTAGGTCGGATTTATCTCAACAAGAACATGATAATTTAGGCAAAATTAGTTGATATTGTAGCCATTTTGAAAGGATAGGGTTTAGCTACTGTTTTCTAAAAAGATTTTCCAGATTAATAGGAAAGAAGTTTAATCAGCATGAATCAAATTTCTTCTTCTATGAATCATGTCAAGGGAGGATGCTTAGTATGGCAGGAAGAATATGCATGATTAAGAGTGTTCTAAACTCATTGCCCCTTTACTTTATATCAATATTCTTAATGCCCAAAGGGGTATGCAGGCTTCTGACATCCAGTCAAAGAAGATTCCTCTAGGCAGGGGCTGCTAAACAGAGAAAGATTTGCAAGGTTCAATGGTGCACAGTTATCAGAGAAAAGTCTTGTGGAGGTTCAGGTATCAGATCCTTACTCGAAAAGAATAAAGCTATGTTATTCGAATGGCTTTGGTGACCAAGCACGGAATGTAAAGGTAAATGGAGCGATTTAATCTGAAAAAAAAGTACCTCGAAAGTTTTGAGAATGGTCTTCCTTATTGCAGCAAGAAACTATCAGGTATTTGGCAGGGAAGAATAAAAACAATAAATCCATCAGAAATTAGTGTAGAAACTTTAAGAAATAGCACTAGATTTGTAGTCGGGAATGGCGAGTCTGTTCACTTTTGGAATGATACGTGGTTGGGAGGTTCATCGCTGAAACATAGACATTTGAGACTGTACAGATTGTCTGCTGGGAAGCTGGTGACAATTTCGAACATGGGCTCATGGTATAATGGATTCTGGACTTGGCAGTTGGGTTGTACAAGAGAATTTTAAGGGCTTTTGAGCTTGATCAAGTTTTTTCACTGCAAGGCTTTCTAAACGAGATTCAGTTGCTTCAATGGAAACCAGATGCTAAAATCTGGATCAATATTGAAAGAGATGGGAAATTTTCAGTTTAATCTTGCAATACACTAATTGATGGATTGGATTATCATGGAACTTGCTCTTTTACACCAAACATCTGGGATTCTGCAGCTCCCCTAAAGATTCAGACATTTTTATGGTTAGCTGTACAAAATAGATTATATACAAGATCCTTTCTTTTTAGCAGACTGCTAATTCCAGTTGATCATTCTTGTTATCCTTTTTTTTTTGCAAAGACTCCAGACGATTTGTTACTTCAGTGCAAGTTTGCTTGAAATTTTTAATCAAAATTCATCTTTTAGTGGGGTATCTCTGGTGCGTCCCGAAGACTTTCGATGAGCTATTTTTCAAATGGTATATAATGGCTAAGAGCAAATTTCAAAGGAAAGCGCGAAATATTCTCTCTTTTGGTGTTGCTTAGAGTATTTGGCTAATCAAGAATAATATGATTTTCAAGAAAATTCAACTAGGCTAGGAAGCGTGTTTTACTTTAACATCGCAACAATTATCGGTCTCTATACAAAAATTATGACTAAATTTTTTTTTTTAATTATTAATATGGATGTCCAAATCAGTTTGTGTGCACTATGATTAACACGCATCACGATTAATTATACGGACTCTAAAGTTAACGATTATATAAATCTTCATTAATCATTATATTAATAATCACAGAGCTCGATACTCACAAGAAAACAATCAATTATGACTCAAATTTTAGCTACGCAGGTAATGACTTCACCGGTTATTGTTTTTTTCCAACTTTTACTCTGTTCTTAGCAATCTCTAGGTTTTGTCTAACATAAGGTAAGACTTTGTGCAAGTCTCTCTCCTCATTATGATCCCTATATGCACATTCCATTAATAGTTGATCTAGTCCTCAATTAAGTCTCTACTAAACACTCCAATTATCAAATTTTTATGACTAAATTCTCTGCACTAACTTTTTAGCTCGAATATATAGTGCCCTAAATCACCTTTACTTAGTTGATCCATATCACTGGGTAGGATGATGTTGCTAATGTTTATGTTCATTGAACAAACCAACCTGCTTTGATACTGATTAAATAGTGCATGATAAAAAAGAAGAAACTGAAATTTCACACAAATCTTAAAAATTATAGCTAATTATATTGTAGAGAGAATTATTACTTAATAAACTCTAAATGTCAATAATTCTATTTTTTTTTTAACGTGGGTGTCCGGGCCAGCTTGCGCGTACCTCGACTAATCCCACGAGCCCTGAAGTTAACGACCATGTAAACCTCTAGTGGCCATTATATTAGCAACTATAGAGCTCAAACTTAAAATCAAAGGGAAACCAAACTTCTTGGTCATAATCTCTTACCACTGGCTACCTACTAGATCGGTTAATAATTCTATTAAATAATAGAGAAGTTGTCTATATTGGATTATTGGAACAGACTTGGGTTTTGTCTGCCTAGAGGTAAGTCTTTAGTCATATCCTTCTTCATCATGATCCATGTTTGTACTTAAGTTTACTACCAAAAACTTCATCCAATCAATTCTCTGGTTCTTTACACTATGTTGAGCCCTCACAGTATGATCTTAACGGCCTCCACTCTTTGATTTGCATCGCGAGATGGGATGATATTTGTCAATGTCAATTTCCATTCATCAAGTATGTTAGTCTGCTTTAATATCAATTGACATGGTTTATATTAAAAAAGATAAAACTAGAGTTTCACAAACCTTAAAATTATGCTTAAATTGTTGGGAAAATTCTGATTTAATAAACTCTGAATGTGAATAATTCTAGTAAAAAACAAGCTAAATAGTCTAAATCCTCTTCTTTATATATAAAAAAAACCCTTATTGAAAGTTATATAGCTAAAAGAAGAAGATTTTCTAACCCTGTGCATACTCAATGAAGCGTGGCCGTGGTGACCATGGGAACCACGATAATGTTCCTTTCAAGTTGTGTATGCCTATGCTTAATTTTGATTCTCATCAAGTTCCTTAACAGACTCCAATTTACGCACAGTCTGCCTTGCAGTACTCACAAGGAGTTGAAGGCCCTTCTTACTGCAGATTCCTTCATGGAAACTTGAAAGAGGTCCTCGACTTGACAAAAGAGGCCATGAGCAAGCCCATGGAATTATGCCATCAACCATTCCCTCGAGTTCAACCTCATGTTTAATTTTATCTCTACCATATTTTGGTGCAGGGAAGGATTTCTTTTGGTGGAAAGGCAGTGGAGCACAATTGGAAGTCGCTGAACCTGAACAGGTTAAAGAGATATCGAACAATAAAGATGGAAATTACCTCAAGTCTGAGCTGCCATCTTTTATTCAAAGAAACTCTTTGGGGACGGACTTGTGGCAACTAGGGATGGAAAATGGATTAATCTGCGCAAATTGGCCGATCATGCTTTCCATGGAGAGAGCTTGAAAGTCTTTTTGTTGTATTTCTGTCTATAGTTGCTTCTCGAGTGTACAGCAAACTTCATTTACGTAGTTTTATGTCAGAGTTTATATACTGATGCAGAAGTGTTACTTAATTTTCTCAGCAGTTAAACAGTTTATTTGGAGAGAAAAGAAAAGAGGAAAAAAGGAGCAATTTATGTAGGTATGTTGAGGACCTTCTTCTAACAGCTGACAGTATTTTTTGTCTGACCAGTTAAGCATGCAAATTCCTGGTCAGTGGCCTCTCTAGGAATCATATTTAAGCTGAAATGAAAATACATAGCATGAGGAAAGCATTTACCTTGAACAACTAAAGTACTTTGCTGTATGCCATAATTAAGTCATAGATAGGTTTACATACATACAGATAACATATAAACTCAAATTTAATTAGCTCAAAATTCCTTATAAAAGCTCAAAAAACTTTTCCATAACCTCATGGGTCCAGGCTACAGCTGGCCAAGAGGAATGCCTGAGCCCAAGGAGGGCACACTACCCAGCACTCTTAGGTACTCTCGTAAGCACACGCCCTAGCATGCCCGAGCTTAATGTATTTGGATTTAGATAGCATGTCTGAATTTATTTTTCACTTTTAACATGCTGATGAAACTCGTCCAAGTCCAATACTTTATTAAAAATTCTTTCAAGATAAGATTTTATGTGGATCTCTTGATATTTTATATTATTTTAATATATATTATTTTAAATAAAATATAACTCAAAATATCACAAAGTTAAAATGACTTTTTAATCTCTTTTCTTCATAAAAAAGATAAAACTCATGAGTTATAAATACTCCACGAATCCTTCAAAATATCATTACATTTTTTTTCTCTACAAAAATATTTACTTAAGGATCCGAGAGTTTCTATATCTATCAAAAATAATCTTTTATAGATATCAGTTACTAACCACCTTGGCTTATCATGCATCAGACACCAACTAACAACCTTTTTAGCTAGAAAAAATAGATTAAATTGTTAAAATTAAAAGATTAACTGATTATTTAACACATAAATCTTATTACTAAACTTCTTGAATAATTTTGTACATCATCTATAACTTTTTATTGGTGTCGGGGTAGGCAGAGATCAAAGCTAAAAGAAAGATGCTTGAATGTGGTAGCCGGCCACAATCAATCAAGTGTTGAGAAGATTGAAAAGGAGAGATTAATTATTTAAGTTTAAATATGCTACCGCATGGGATAATAAAATTAAATGGGCCAAAAAAAGGTGTTAAAACTTGAACTAAAAGGTAAAGCTCATGATAAACACGAGGCATTGTAAAATTCTTCGAGGCATGATCACTTTTAGACCTGTGTTCTTAGTCAAAACTCAGACACGGTGTTTTTCAAATGCCAGCATCTTCGCAACCTGCTATTGGAGATTAGAGGTGGACAAAGAAAAGCGAAGCAGGCAGACTGCAGACCCCACATGAGATTATAGTTTTAAGGGTGTGTTTTTTCAATAAAATATGATGATCACAGTTCCTAAAGCTACATTATTTTAAGTTAATCAAGTAATCTCTAAGATCCACCTTGATTTTCAATGTCAGTGAGACCAAAGCATGCCAGAAATTTCAACACATATGAACAACTCCAGCTCAGCCTAGATTACCCCCCCACCTATGAAACCTTTGCCTTTGCCTAGGAGTCAAGACCAAAATTATTCTCATCAGATTAATAACAAGTTGGCTTAAAGTAATGGCCTCTCGTATCAGTTTGTAATCAGCAAAAGATTTCAAAAACCAGTTTAGCAGTATATAAAATTGTAAATGTTCGGCAATAATGAACACTTGATTTCGGACCATATATATAAAATCAAGTTAGGTCACTTTGGAAGAAGAGAGGACCGGCAAGGCAAACTGTTAGTGTCAGTTCAGTTTGATCACCACCATGAATCTGGGGGGTTTCGGGACTGAAACTAGATCAGACAGTCCATTTTTCATCAAGAGGACACAATTGGATTTATCCTCTTAACTTCTGAGATGGGTTATATGAGATCAGACCACAGATTCTACTAAGTAGGTGAAAAACAACACAAGAAAACAGCAATCACAGAGAAAAATAGAATTGGCGGATTTACACTCTTTATTACTACTGCATATTATATATAGGGCAAGAAACAAACTTTTATAAGAAGAAAATTAGAATCTTAAACCAAATAGAAAAGCGAAATAAAATCTAAAATAAAGTTAAAAATTCAAAAAGAAAAAGAAAACTAACGAAATTGACATCTTTCAAGTTTTATTTAAGGGTTTTTTTGAAGCTCAATTTGTTATGGTTAGATCTAACATGCATGTAAAATCATCTATTAAAATATAATATCAGAACAAAAGTTATAGACTTTTCTTATTAGGTTGTTCATTTGACATGAACAAATCTCTTTTTAAATTTAGCTTTGTTCCATTGATTTATAAACGAGCATACTAGGCTTCTTGCATGATAAACTTGTAGCAGATTCAGCTGTTTAAAATTATCAAATCAGATGGCTCGCCTGCCTGCGTCACCGAGGTTGATTATCAAAGAGGCTTTTTATTTCCCGTGAGCAATACTGGCACCAAATGATAAATCATTTGAATATTTGTATCCAGTGGGTTTATTTCTTTCAAGAATGGTAGGTGAATTTCCTGTTAATAAAATCCCACATGCTCATAAAATAAACAGACATCGTACTTGCAAAGGGTATCATTATCACATCCAAATATCATCAAGTGATCCTCCGAAAAACTTATCTCGACACTGCTGCTCTGAGGTACTTTTCCATTAAATAATGTGTACTTTAGCAAATTTTCAATATGCATTTGCCAACTAGCAAATCATCCCTCACACCGTGCTGATCGGGCTTAAACACTTGCATCGCAACTTCCTATGCTCGCCTTTCCTTGGCTCACATTTCGTGCTTTGTACTGTATTGAATCTCTTTGGAAGACCATGCCTTTCTGCTATCTTTCCATTCTCTTGTTTTCATACTCAAATTTGACATCCTGAATTACAATATTGTCTTATTTCAGACAGACATAAACTTGTTTCGCCATTTAAGCATCCTCCACCCTCTCTAAAATCTCTATGGGAGATATGGCATCAAGTTCTTTCCCGCAGCCCAGCACAAATTGGTCAGCCGAACAAAACAAGTTGTTCGAAAATGCTCTTGCGATATATGATAAGGACACTCCGGATCGTTGGGGGAAAATAGCCAAGATTGTCAAAGGAACAACCGAGGATGAAGTAAAGCAGCAATACGAGATCCTTCTTGATGATATAAAGAGCATTGAGTCGGACAAAGTCCCGCTACCGATTTACAAGAACGAAGGAAGCAGCAAGGAAAACATCATCGGTAATGAAGAGGAGAGGTAATACTAACACATGATCGGTACCTTAATCATCAATCCGAAGAATGGACAGAGATTTGCTGAATGTTGAGTCCAGGAAAGCATAGTTCTTATATGGATTGATTAATTTAGATTCACTAACTTGTCGTGAATTCTCTAGTATAAAAAAAATCTCATTTTTGTGCTATTATAAATTTGGAAAAACATTATTGAATGTAGTTCACAACTAGAAAATTGATTTACACCAAAGGAATATTCCATCGGTGTATAAGCTGTATTTCCATCGATAATTCAACGATGAAGTGTTTTTCTTCTATAATTATGTTGGGAATTCCCCCACCGATTTTATCTGTCACTATTTTTATTGAAAATTACCAACGGAATATATTCTAATGCTAATGTCATTGCTATTTGATAATTTTGAGGTAGTGATTGGTATGTTGAAAGAATGAAATGATTTGATTATGTTGCTAATGTTTCCTTACTTGGCCCTCTCTTCTGCAGGCTGCAGTAACTAAAGTTCTAGTGGAGAAGGATATCAACAATAGAGACGGCTATTTTCCTTGAAGTTTTGAGTCGTCATTTTTTTACTCTCTTAAATGTGATGACTTCTATCCTATATATGTACCAAAGAAGCAGCATTAAACATTTTATCTGTTGTGTTAACTCTCCTTTCTGCTTTAAAATTAGTCATGGATGCATTCTTTCCTAGCATATGAAATTGATTTCTCAAGCGATTTTATTTGAAAGCTAAAGATAATACCACAAGGGAGAAAAAACGAAAGAGTCAGGAACATGCTGAATTCGGATACAGAAAGGGAAAATGATCCTCTAAGAAAAATGTGCCGTGTAATAGTGTAGTAAAAATGCTTTCATAAGACCAGGAGCTCATGATAATTGATAATCATGCGGCGTTGTCAGCATAATCATTTCTAGTTCGGAAGAGGGACATGATGTTACAGTAAGAAATTCAGACATGTGTTTTCTCTCTATTACCAACATTTCCATGGGTTGGCAGACAGAAAACCCACCTTTTTCAAGTGTTTGCTTGTCCAAAAATCATGTGCATCACAGTTTGACAAACCTACGTACAGTTCTAAGTCAGTCAGTCAATCTCAAGGAAGCAACTTGATTTCCAATGCCAAACATGCCAAAAATTTCTGCAAGAATTACGAAATTACTACATCTCTGCCTACGATACCCCCTTGCGCCATGAAACCTTTGCCTTTGCTTAGGAGTCGAGGATGTTACCAACATAAAAGTGCTAACAAGTTGGCCTAAAGTAAGCACTGGCCTTTCTTCTCTATATATTTTAAATCAGCATAAGATCTTGACTTAACAAACATCACCAGCAATTATGGATCTTTGCCAATAATGAAAACTGAGGTTTAATACTATTAAATGATGTAGTTTTAGTATATTTAGTTTCTTATTCTAGGCACTGCAACATGTAGCTAAAATATAGCTCAACTGGCTTGCTAAAAAACTAGCTAGGGCACTTGGGAAGTAAAAGAAATGCAAACTGCCTGTATCCGTTAGATCACCTTCTGAATCTTTGCGAAGGGTCTTTTTCCATTTTTCCTTTCGTTCTAAGACCATAGATTTTTCATCAAAGAGAACAGAACAGAATCAGCTTTGTGCTCTACCTTACGGGACCGGTTAACTAGGGGCCAGATACTGTTGACTAATGCTGGTTTGCAATTTTCTGAGAGCATTACTGGTTCTGATTTCTAAATGACAAATAATTTGAATATCCAGATCAGGGAAGTGGGTCTCGTTTCTTTCAAGATTGTGGAGCGAATTTCCTGCTAATGAAAGCCCACATGCTTATTAAATAGACAAGCATGAAACATAGTACTTGCAAATAATATTGTAAACACCTCCAAAATAGCATCAAGTGATGATCCTCGAACTCAAAAACACCGATCTCAAGACTCTACTACTATGAGGTGTTTTTCCGTTACATAATTTGTAGTTTTGCAAGTTAGGTTTGGTTAGTATTACATGACAGAATCAGAGACACAAAGACATATATAAAATAAATTTATCTCTGAAGTGAATTTATATCCTTTTAAAAAAATAGGATATAATGTTCAATCTGTCTTAACCGTCTACGTTTGTTCTCGTTTTGAGATAGTAACCAGTCACTTATGTCAAGTGTCAACTACAGTGTTTCAGATTTAAGCGTGGCTTGCATTGCAACTTCCTAAATTTCTCACCAGTCACTTCACTTCAGTCTTCTTTCATGATTCACACATTCCATGCTTCTACCCTACTGAATTTTCACACTAGTCCTGTCTAGCAGTCGGCTTTTCTTCCATTTTCTAGTTTTCATACTCAAATTTGATCCTCTATATATCACATTCTCGATCTTATTCCCAAGACTATAAAACTTAGCTTCACCGTTTTCGCTCTTATCTCGGCAAGAGAAATGGGATCCAGTTCTTTCCCACAGCCTAACTCAAATTGGTCAGAACAGAAAAACAAGTTGTTCGAAAATGCTCTTGCTATATATGACAAGGATAGCCCAGATCGTTGGCGAAACATAGCCAGTTTTGTCGGAGAAACAACCGAAGAGGAAGTGAAGAAGCAGTATGAGATCCTTCTAGACGATATCAAGAGAATCGAGTCAGACCAAGTGCCACTGCCAAATTACAAGAATCATGAAGAAAGCATCAAGGAAAACAGCAACATGAGCAATTAATGAAGGGGATAGGTAACACACACACACACACACACACACACACACACACACACACATATATATCTAGTTCCTTAATCATTAATAGAGAGAATGGACCAACAGATTGTTAAATGTTTAGC
>Ga0307515_10007979_pt1 | contig 20779 bp, 25 predicted proteins | sample 17_EM_MG_FD_194513 | JGI IMG/M metagenome (GOLD analysis project Ga0307515, IMG submission 194513) | Populus trichocarpa ectomycorrhiza microbial communities from riparian zone in the Pacific Northwest, United States - 17_EM | ecosystem: Host-associated > Plants > Roots > Unclassified | place...
CCCGTGCATACAAAGAATGGGAATAATACAACGACTGTACATTGCGAGTGGGGGCTGTCGGACGAAATGATAAAAACACTGAAATCCCCTGTTCATTCGGTGGTGCACGGCGTGACCAGAACCGAGCAGGATTAAAGTGGTCGCACCTGTTCCTCCTCCGACGCTGACGGAGGAAGCACCGGAGGGACGTACTCCGCGCTCATAATCTCGGCCAGACTCCTCGGGTCCACGACCCAAATTGCGGCGGTCTCGATGAAATTTCCTTCTCTATCTTCAATCACCTTCCCCTGTGCCTCTCCATGCCCATGCGCGCCGACCCCAGCGACGTAGTGACCCCCACTCAACGCCTTCACTTCCTTCAGAATCTCCTTCACGCTGTGTTTGTTCGCCGTGAGAGTCGTCCAGCCCCTTCTCGCACCTTCAAGCAGGCTCTCGACGGTGTGAGCGGTGAGTTTCGGATTCGCTTTCATGACGGTAGCTCGTTGTATCTCCGCTCCGTCGTCATCTAGGAGTGACAGTCCTTCGGGAGTGTCCGTGCCAGAGATCGAGGTTGGGTTTGGGCTTAGGGAGGGCGAGGCTGGGATTTCGGAGGTGATATGGGATGGGAGAGAACGAGGGTGCGGGACGATGTCCTGAGCGAGAATGTGGGTACAAGTCTCGACTAGCCGATCGAAGAACGGAGATCGGCCCGGGAGAGGAGACGATGGGTCATAAGAGGAGGAGGGTTCGTCCGAGGGCGGAGCAGTTTGAGGGAACATCTGCACAGGCGGGAGAGGGAGATATCCTTCATCGTACCTCGAATTCCTCCAGTACAATTCTGAAGCCGTCTTCAAGCCCACTCCAGGGCCACTCCCGTCCTCAGGGGATGCAGTAGCGGGGGCAGGGGGGGACAAAAGAGCCCTAGCCCGCTCCCTCTCCCTGGTCCCACTGATCTTCGAAGCGATCCTCAAACACCTCGCTCTAGCCTCCGCTGTTGTCCAAAACTCGACATCCTTCAAGCTCGAGGCATCCCCGTGGGCGAGTCGGACGGTTTGCAGGAGCCTATCATGGATCTCCTCCAAGATGGCATTCTCCATCTCCTGCTTCGCTTGGTTCGCAAGGGCTCGAGAATGCTTTACCGACTCTGCTTTCCCTTGGCCGGGGAGTTTCACCTTTTTCTTCTTCGGCACGCCGCTCCCGCTCTCGGCACCACTCCCGTCATCATCTTGGTCACCTTCCGACGACTCTTGCACGACGGTCTCATCCAATCTCCTTTTCTTCCATTCCATGTAACTCACGGGAAGTATGAACCTCTCCTCTGCATCCTTGTGACTCTTCGGCAACGGTGTGTGTGTGATGTCCGAGATCAACGCGACAAGCAACGAAAGGTCCAGATTCACTTTCGTCGTTGGGAGGAAAGCACGAGGAGTCGAGGGAGGCGGAGGAGGCGGATGAGGAATAGATTCTCCTAGTTTAACCCGGATCCCCATGTTCTCGAGGGCTTGAATCGTCTGTGATATTCTGGGATCGAATAAAGAAGGGTCGGAGGGGGAGGGGTCCAGGCGGGTGAGCCGAACGGTGACTTGGATTCGTGAAGTCTGGGTATCGTTGGAACTTGAGGTTGGTATCAACGTGCTGGCAAGTTTGGCCGCAGAGATTAAAGAACGCCCCATCCGTGTCACCGAATTGTCGAGCTCGTTCTTATTACGAGGTCTGTCGGGATGCTGGCCAGGTCCCAGATCCTCTTCGTTGTCATCGTCGTCCGAGTCCGTCCAATACGAATCGATCTCTCGAAACTCGGCAAGGATCTTAGAGTTCTTGGTTCTGTTTCTCGTTGGTCATAATCACGGAATGAGCAAAGACTTTGGGAGAAACTAACGTGTTAACTCGGATCCACGATAGCCCAGCATCCGCCACGACATCAACCTTGACATCTTGGGCCTTCTGTTTCCTTTTGCCGCTCTCAGGTGGGCCATCGTTTGGGATTGAGTGCCCCCCTGGATCCGGGAACGCACTCCAAATACTCACAACGGGTGGTGGGGCAGCCAGAACCTCATCCCACACCGCCGCGAGATAGGGCGCATTCGTCGACAGCGGCGGAAGCTCGTCGTTCCTGGGATCAGCCAAGAACTACTAATCGATGCGCTCTATGAGCCTCGAGCCAAGTGCACACTGGATAACGCTCTCACCCACCTTAGTGAGAACATCTAGATCGCGGCGGACCGATTCCTCCAATCCCCTGAAACCAGGAAGCACTGCTTTCTCCGCCGGTCTAACGCTTCCCACCCGAGCGGGATCATCATTCGTCAGTGATACATCCAACACTGGGGGCGGTCGTATGGGCGGTTCGAACGTGTGGATGGACTCCAAAATTTCTCGTAACCGCAAACGCAACCGATGCAAGCGACCATGTGCTCCATCATTGGGTCCGTTCCCGTTTCGATCTTCAGAAGCAAAAGAAGAATTGGGGTCCATACCAGATTCCGATCTGAAACCTTCTGATCGTCAACGACAACGGAAGAAGTGAGCTTCGGGGGAGAACGGAGTGAATAAAGTTCACGCGCGAGATCGCGGCTGCGTTTCTAGTGATGATGATCAGACGGTGATCGAGGGAGATCACGCCTCTCGGAGGCCCGCAGAATGTAGGGTCTACACTCGAAACACTTGGCAACTGAATAGCTTGAACACGCGGTATGCAGTATTCTACGTAGAACCTTTTCCTATTGCGTTGGACTAACGACCTGATCTAAAGCTTTGATTGCCACGTGGATCCGTATCCCTCCCTCAGGAAGGACGAGATTTCATCACCTGGACAGAGGGCAAATTCGTGAGCAGTTGGAGATCTCTATTCAAAGTATGGAGTACCTGTATCCTGCGGTGCCTCATGGCAAAGCTTCGGAGTAAAAAAGAACCTGGTCAAAAACGAGTGATTTATCGCAATTTCCAATTTCGAGTACTCACCAGATGACCAGCTTCCATGATGACCACATGGGAGGAGTTCTTCGACCTCAGGAACGGCAAGTACTGTGTCGACGTGACACTAAAGATAGTGTTCGGCTCCTCAGGATCGTGACGGGCACCAGTGGGGTGACTCACTTGAGGAGGTGAGTTTCGGCCATGATGAACTTCAAAGCAATTCGCTCGTCGATTGACGGCAAAATGTCCCACGCTTCCAATGGTCCGTGATGGCTGGCGAACACTGACCCCTCCTGTGAAGAGCGATCAGCCTTATGAAATAGCAAAAAAAGAGGGACGACCACCAACACAGGTACCTGACATCTTCAACTTGGCTTCTCCAGTTTCCCCATTCTCCCAGAGCTGACATTCTACATATAATTCCAGCGAAAGTGGATCCCAAGCAGTGAAGAAGGGATTCTTCTTGAACGACTTCATTGCTTCTGCCCTAGAGGAATATTGCGGATCAGGATAAGCCTAGGCAGGCAACAAAACGCATACTTCGATTTCCAGCCATTCCTCCGGGCCACTGCACCATCGAGAAGGTCGTCGAGGGCCTTGAGGGTACCCCAACAATCCGCCCAGGTCATTCCCGGTTCAATCGGGGGTGGGAGGATTACAGGATCTAACAACACCAACGCGGAGAAGAGGCCGGGGCGCATCGCAGCTGCATGTACCCTGAAGGTAGGGTGAGCCTCAAGTCAAAGGGGAAGTACACCTTCTCACATGGTGCAACCGCCGAAAGAATGACCGATGGCGACAAGGGTCCTATTGGCGAGGCCAGCTTTTTCTCGCGCTCCGGAAATCTCTTGGGGTATGAGAGGCAAATGCGTCGGAAGTTCATCTCCGGAGTATCCGATGGTATCGGGGAGGTAGTAGGTCAAAAAGTTGATAATATCACGGCCGTTGTCCAGCCATTCGTCTACGTCCGACGGACCTGCATTAGTCGATACCGATTGACCGTGAAAAGTGCTCACAGAGTGCACCAAGGTTCTGCTTGTTTATCAACGCGGAGTCCCCGTGATTCACGGCTTCCCAAGACCAGATCTCCTCAATAATTGGGTCATCATCCCCGCTGTTTGATAGTATATGTAGGAGGGCAGGCTCCCAGCACTGCCAGGAGAGAATGAGAAACGAGACGCAGGAGACAGAGAAGAGCGCACAGACCTCTTTCCCGAACCCATTTCCATGGGCGAGAAGCAACGTCACCCGCTTCCTTCCCCCCTCCTGGTCCTCGTTCACAGGCACCTTCCTCACAAACCTATTCACACACGCCCACAACGGTTTCTCACTATATCCAGGCAACTCTCCTAACCAGTCCTTCTTGGTGATCCCGTACAGCGCTTTTCGCACCTTGACTGCCGTCTCTATCCTCGCTTCCTTCGCCGCAGCAGGCCCACCCTCAACTCTTGGAACGACCAAGCCGTCCGCGTCGCACCCCTCCGGATAAGGAACATCCGGACCCGATCTCGGGAATGCGGCTGGTACGATATGCGTCGAAAGCGTGAACCATTCATCGATGATCCCCTTGCGTTGTGGTGTGGGAAGCCCCGGTAAGACAGCGTCGCGATAAACGGAGGGCGGAACATCTCTGGGGTTCGCAATCGCGAGCATTCCCTTCCGCTCCGAAACGAATTTGGGCGGTGTCCTCGGCGTATACATCGACCTGGCTCTCATCTTCAAGCTCACCGTTCGTTGTCTCCGGTGGCAGTTGTGGTGGCGCTGATGGTAACTGGTTTACTCCGGTAAAGCTGCGGTCAACGTCGCCCAGTTCATAGGTTTCCAACTGGTACCGCCCGTTGCTCGCCGTTCGTTTCGAGCGTCAAACCTGCGGTTACGCTCCGGATCAGAGGAATGCCGACAAGTAAGTACAAGGGACAGCGGAGAGCACAGACGCCGACAAATTCGATTGACGTACGGGATCAGCTGTTTTGTGACGTACATTTTTCACCGCTTGTCCGATACATCATTACTGCTTTTGGGCGGACTATACCTTCAATTCTCTTTCTTGCGAAAGGGGCCCGCATAAAACACTTGTTTTCAATCCTGATGCTTCCATTGACAACGACCTACAAAGTCCACTCCACCCGCCCGCCGGGAATCGGATGTCGTTATTGCCGCCGCATACCATCAACACCGGCGTCATGCTGCAATGCGACCGGAACTTTTTTTTTTTTTTTTTTCAAATCTCCATTCAGTGTGGCAGGACCAACCCAGAAGAACGCCGAAGGTACTCGAAGGCCGAAGGCCGGAAGCCTCCTGTAGTTTGGGACACCCAGGCAAATCATGCCATCCGATTCGGGATTTTGATGACCCCGACAGGCACAGCCGTTACTCGTCCACCTTCTTCGAAACGTCGGGTATATTCACGAGGAGCGAGATACATCATAGTTGGTATGCTAGGTAGATACAAAAATTCCAAATAGTTTTCGAGGAGAACGAGAAGGATCGAATAACGAAAACGGCCAAATCTAGGAAGAAGCTAGATGAAGCGCGAGAATAAAAACGAGCGGAAAAGGGCAGACTACAGGGATTCGACACACCCACTATTATGGCATTAACGTAAACCCGCAGGTTGAAAACATGGCTACATCGGGAGACGTCAGCAGCAGACGGCTACATAGGGTAAAGAAACATGGGAGGACACGGCCGGATCGGCGGGACGTCAATATAAGGAAGGGTAGTGAGCGAAAAGAATAGGGTAAGATTAGATAACTTCCGAGTCTTGTTTCTCTTGGTGATTAATGTAAAATATCTGGATCCCAGTCGCATGAACATCAACACAGTCGAGCAATGGAACAGGGATGACGAGAACTCACTAGTAGAAATAATTTTCGGTAAGTTGATACATTGGTTGCTCTTGGTGGCCTTGATTGACCAGGTTTACTAAACCCTGGGAACCCGCCGTCGGATGTTGCTCTTGCGGGGGTTGTTGAGGTAACAACCCGACATACGTCGGATCAAGTTGTCCTATAGCAGAGTGATCTGTCCACAGCGGCTGAGTGTATCGAGTGCTGGGGTCGCTGCCACGATGACGATGACTCTGACCACCTTTACCCACGCCGCCAGGTACAAAACCAGTGCTGTACTGTTGCGGCAGGAGACTCGTCGACAGGCTGTTCGTAGCAGTGTTTCCGAGCAAGTCCGTGCTTCCCATCCACCGACTGTAGTCGTAGTACGGAGAGTGATTGATCGGATCGACCAAGGACGGATAAGTCCCCATATCGCTAGTTCCGCCCGCAAAAACCTGATTAAAGCCGGAGGCGTGGGAACCACATCCGTTCCTCGGAGCATTGTCGGGAGTATGCGTATCTGCGGGCCGCTTATGGTGTTGCTGGTAGTCAGAATACAACTTCGGGCCAGGCCCAAGGAGGTTAACTTTGTTGCCGTTGAGGAGTTCCCAAGCGCGCCCAGCACTTGGCCAGATCACATCCATAGTTCGCAGCGTTTCCATGCACTTGTTCAACCCCAAACGAGCCTGGGGATCGTCAGGGAAGGAGGTCACTGACGTGAGCTGGTTAGCCAAAGGACTGGAATTCACGTGGCGCCACGAATAAAACTTACGAATTGACACGTGAGTGATGCTGGCGGTAAAAACGTAATAGGACAAGAAGACGGGAGCTTTGTGGATTGAGAACTTCTCCATGTAGCTTGTCACGATCGCGGTGATTTTGTTGGCAGCTTGCACGCAGATATCTTGGCTTCTGTGTGAAGCCTTGGATTCCGCTTCCTCGTTCCTAGACAAGTGTCTGATGAAGGGTCGATGGAGCAGAATGACCGTACACCAATACTTCATGTGTAAGGTCAACACGTTCGGCGCTGGCAACCGTGTCGCAGCCCCATTGAACCTAGCCGCTAATGGATCGTACCGCAGATGTTCTGGGAGCTCGAGAAGCCAGTTATCCAAAGCTTCTTCAAGGGTGCAAAATCGAGAGGTCCGAGTCGATTCTGGCCTGATGGCGTAGATGCACTGGACAATCGAGCTGAGGATCATAGCTATAATATGGGGACTGGGTTGAGGACCTAAACGGGTAACAGAGGAGAGAGAAAAGGCGCACATAATGTCGAGGAAGCGTTGAAACACGATATGGTGTAAGCGTGTATAGCCATCGGTGTCCCTGGAGGGGCGTTCGGAGCAGCCTGGAACTCCAAAACTTCGTGCTCTTCCATCTTTTGGTGACGAACCTTCATGAGCTGGCGATGAGAAGTATTCGACAAAAGAACTTACCGCATCCTCGCTCGGTAGCTCCGTATCGAAGTCCCTTGCAGAGATTGCGACTGGCCGTCCCATGTAGCTGCTCACATATTTGTCCATCACGACGCACGTGTACCAGACCCTCCGCCTCTCCTGCAACTCTGCCCTGGTGAACATACTTCCTCCCGCCCTCCTCCACCCCTCAGCCGTCTTGTGCATACCAAGATCCTGAGCCATCGCGACCGCCATCCTCACACATATCCATGCTTGAGCCATGGAACCTATGCCGACTTCTCGGTAACCCAGAAGCAGGAGGGCCTGGCATGTCCCAACGTGTGGCGGAGAAGATGTCGATGCTAAGATGGCTTTGGCGGATCTCAAGTATCGATCCCCGGCAGGCCACATCGTGCCTGAAACCTCGGATCCGTGTTGATCGGTATAGCGGGCGGCAATAGAGAACATAACAAGGAGGAGAACCGCAGGTATATGATCCCGACCGCCTGGAGCAGGGCTAGCAGATGAACCGGAATCGACAGAACGCGGAGAATTGTTCGCCGTAGGACTGAGAAGTTGTCAGTGGGGAGGCTGTAGAGAATAGGAGATACAGTACTGACCCTCGTCGAAAATTCTCTAAGAAACTTTGCTTATACACAACCGGCAGGGCAGTGTGCACGTACTTCCAGTACAAGTCTAAGAGCCTTTCCTGTTCTTCCAACGGCGGCAATGAGGCAGTGAAGTCTCCGTCCGTTTTCATGAGCTGCGAGCGCTCGGCTGGGGGTAAAGGTGGCCAGACCCTGGCCTTTGGGAACTTCCAGATACCCCCCTCGCTCCTCCCGTCAATCCTTTCTCGTGGGGCGAGGAGATGAAGCCCACTAGCCTTTCCGTGGAACCGAACTTGTTCATCCTCATTCAAACTTAACTGCCCAACAGCTTCCTCGAGATCTCCCTCTCCCTCGATATCGCCTTGATCTTCCTCTGACAGTGTTGTCGCCGGTGAATCCAGAGACTTGAGCGTGTTGTGACTTTGATGTGCATGCTGAAGGGGGTGAGGGGACAGAGGGGAGTTGGAGGATTCGGGTGATATCGTTCTCCTGGCATCACTACCAGAGTTAAGTTTCCTCCTCAACCGTCTCGGCGATTCAGAGTCCCCTGGGCCGGGAACAGAGGTGAACGTCGTGTCCACCGAAGGCATTGGCTGTTGTCGACGGTCTACGGTCGACCCTGGCAAGCTCCGCGGAGGTGATGCTTTGATGGGGCTCGACTTCCCATTGGCCCCGGTGCTTCTAAGGGACTGGATCTTGGAGATGACTTGATCCTGCCATTCGTTTGATGGGCTGTGGAAAAAAAGTAAGGTAAGTGTCAAATGTTGATGGTCAGATCCAAATCGGGGGATTCCGATCGTAGAATGATTTGGAAGGGATTGCGGAAATGGCAGTGGGGTTCGAGAAGTTTTGATGGAGGGGAGAAAGGACTTACTGTGCCGAGGTGGCCAAATAATCATGGGGTTTTAACTTGGATGGCGCCGCGATGGACGGTTTACCCCTCGACTTCGAGCCGTAGGGTGTCTCCTCGACACGAAGGAGGATGGAATGAGCAAGCGGATCCTGAGATAGATGGTTTATCAGCACATGGGGGCGGAGAAGGAATTTGATTGCTGAATAAGCCACGGACCTGACACAGGTCTTCGATAAGGGAACTCGCTCCAGGGTCGCCAGGACCTCGACTCCCGTCGAGGCCACCAGCGAGTGACAAAATTATCCCAAGTACCGCTTCGGTTTGATGTAGCCGTGCCTCGATGGCGTCAATGTACCCCTTAGGGGGACCACGTTTTCGCGAAGGTCCCAAGAAAGTGCACTCTAAAGTCGCCGGTGAACACGACCGATTGCGATGTATATGAAGCAATTGACTGACCGGCATTGAGGGTGACGCAGTTTCTGCAGGGTATATTAGGTCCCGTCCGTTCGCATTTGCACTTGAGTTTTCGACACTGATCACAAGCTGCATGAGGGACGGGACATCAATAACGATAAAACAAAAGCCGCGGGAATGGGAGTTAGATTCACCTTTGCTGCTTCTACGCCTGATGTGTTTCTCTCCTGATTTATCTGAGGAACCGGCGAATCTGGAGGTCGAAGCGGTTGGTTGGGAATCACTGAAAGGGTCGACGTCCGCGTCATCGTAAGAATCGTCCTGGGTTCCATGCGAACCGGAATCTAGGAGGGACAGGTCAAACTTGACGCGATTCGGGTTGTTGGTGGACTCGAAAGGATGTGTCCCATCGGGTTGAGAACGCATAGGGGGTTTCCACTGTTGGGCAGACATGAAGGTATAATTAAACGTAGAGTCGGAACCGAAGTGATATGGGGGTTGGTGGTTGGAGATGGAAGCACCCAGACCGGGGGTGTCTGATGATTCCAGTTTCACGGAGCCTTGTCTGGAATCACGAGATGGGGGGTAGGAGGAGCTGTAATCGGTGGGGGAAATCTGAGAATGCTGGAGCATCTGCGGAGCCGATGTACAGGAAGAGGGAGGGGAGGGGGAGGGGAGGGAGGGGGAAAGTGGGGAGAGAGAGGGCAGGTGAAAGAGCGTATAAGAATCAGAAATACTATGACGCGCGGATCCGTTACTGGCGCTGATCGATACTGTGGGATCCTGTGGGACGCGGATGCAGTTGGGGTCATGAAACCTTGCGTCGGTTTCCAGAAGAGTAGTTGGAAGAGAAACCCACCTCCGGGTCGTAAAAAAATGCCTTTAACGACGAAATAATCGAGCCTCATCAGGTACATCTTCTTTCCGCTGCCGTGATCTCCCAAAAGCTCCATCAATCTTGGGTTACACTCCGTGAGGTTAAATCACCTCACCCTCGACGTTATCTCTGTCGAAGAAAGGCAGAACGAGGACCGGGAGGCTTTGGATCGCGCCAATAGGCCCAATGGGCACGCATGGCTCGGCGGCGCGCTAGCCACAAACCTGCTCGAGAACGCGGGGAATCCACGGAGTATCCCTCGGTAGCAGCGGACCGACTTGGATGCATCCAGGCTGCTCTGTAGGTTGGATGCCAACAAGTAGAAACGTGGCGAACGGTCTCACAACCATCAACGGATGTGACACACATGTCCTGATCACGGGCTGCCCCTTTAGGGGTCGTCGGTCTCACCCACAACGGAAATCTCAACCGGGTAACTCCCTCGGTCGCAGACTCCTCGGTGGATCCTGTCCATCGCGCTTTCAATTCAATAACCACACGACCCCCTAACTCTGGCAAATCTGGGGTCGTGGAACCGCGGGTAGTCCCGGCTCAGCTCGTCTAACTTCTCGTTACCTCCGCCAAACCGCGTGGTCGGAGATGCTACGCGAAACTGCCTTTGTCCACCCAAGCGACTCCTTGCACTTCTGGCAAGCCCCAATTCAACTGACCACCTATTAGCGAACCTCCTCCGCAGAGGTTTACAAATGAACTGAAACCACGGGGGGAAACGGAGACAAGAACTCTGATCCTTCGCGCCCTGGTCCTTCTCCATATTTCAATTTCTTCCCGCAGACAACGTCGTCAGAAGCCCGGGCAGGAGACCGGCGGAATAACAAACTCAAGCTACATCATCGCTTGTCGTTCAGGTTTACGAACCCATTACGAAAGCAGGATCACTTGAATTTCGACCCTGTCAACCCGGTTCGGAACGTCGGCCACCCTCGACACATTGCCCACTCAGCCCTGACTCTCGTACGAATTGCTCTTGTGTTTTGGCAGGAACGCCCACGCCTCCGGCGCTGGACCCAGGAACATCTCGGAGATCTTTACCCAATCCCTACTGTCTGGGCTTGAAAGTAAGGTCTCTGCAGAGAAAACGAGGCATCCGAACGAATGAGGCAAGGTAAATCAGCTGCCAACCCCCGTCAGACGAGATCAGAAAGTACCGACCCAATTCATCTCTTCCCCTGTATGCAGGTGGCCTATCATTGATCTTTCCGGGGAGGTACTCTAACAACCCTATTGGCACATAGCGATATTGAAAAGATAACGCTTCACATAGATATCTTCTTGTGGTGTTCTGTGTATCGTGACTCGTCATTCAGTATCCGAATCCGGAGCGATGGAACATGACGACCAACCACACCCGCAGTATCGGTGCCGAAGTGGCTACGACGGAAGAGGAACAAAGGCGTAGTCAGGCCCCACGACCACCGATCATCCCAATACAACGTACCTCAGCCCATATTCGGCAAACTGCTCGCAACCCAAGGCAGGGTATCGGTTAGCAGAGTTCGGCATTTTTGGATCAACTTACTCTTCGAATGAGTTCCAACCGTTCCTTCGAACTGATATCCCATTCTCTTCTCTCTTTGATTTCTGTGAAGATCCATGGCTTGATCAACGCCCCACGGGCGACCATGACCCCATCTACCCCACTGTACTCAACCTTTTCCCAATAGTCTTGCGAAGAGAAGGCATCTCCGCCGCCAAAGATTGGAATAGGAGGTACTGCGCGATGGGGGGAAAAACACCGTAACTCAGTCGATCGTAACAGACTTCTAAGCAGGGGTGGTCCGCAGCAACAATCCCAACGATCGAGGGACAGCACGGCCACTCGAAAGGAGGTACCTGTACTCACAATCCAAGTCTTCCTCCTTCTCCCGCACAGCAGAAACGCACTCTTTAATGTAGTCCCAATCCGCGAGTTTCTGATACCTTTGCTGCCGCGTACGCCCATGCAACTGAATGCGCCGCGAGGAACACAAACGTTAGAAGAGACGAGGGGTGTTTTTGATAGTCTCCTCGTGTCGAAGGGCCGTGTTGAAAAGTTGAATTACTCACAGTCATGCACCCAACACCCAATTCAGAAGCGATCCGAGGCATGAGCTTGTGTGCTGTGTTGTGACCATCCTTTATGCCGGTTCGAAGCTTGACCGTTACAGGAACTTCTCCGAGCGCTTTGTTCATCCCGATGAGGATCTTGCCCAACTTTCCGGGCGCATCCAACACTGGAAGGGTACACGATTGGTTGGTACCAGATAAGTTGGGTCAGCGGGCGGCAGACTCTATATGGAATAGACAAAAAAAAAAAGCAGGCGCGGTGGAAAATGGAGGGGCACCAGCCCTCCGTTCCAAATCCACAACTCCGAAGAAGCCCCGAGACGTAAATGAATGGTGAAAGGCGGGAAGATGTCAAAACTCAAGTACTCACGGGCGGAACCACTCCCTGATTTGAAGACCAGATCAATCGGACACCCGCAGTTTAGGTCAACAAAGTCGATATTCGGACCACATTCCCGCGCGATCACCTCTGCGGCAGGCACCAAGGTGGCTGGCTTATTTCCAGCGAATTGCACGCCAAAGATTCCTTCAGAAGGATGCCTGCGGACCAGGGACCACTCTTCTTTCGATCCGGCTAGAAAGGAGGTGGCTAATCCCACTTTGATGGGTCAATTCAGTGAGCGGGCTAGGGCTCTGGTTCTTGGTTGGATTTTTAGTAGCTCACTTTCACCACACGTAATATCTGCCCCCAAAGAGACGCACAACCGGCGGAATGGCTGCCGAGTAGTCATAACCAATATCAAACCCCCTCTTTGAATAGCTCAGGGCAGATATTGAAACTCACGAGGTTGCCCACTGTTGTCAACGGCGCAAGGTCTGTGCCCGAATCCCACGAATTTACAGTCACCCGAGTTACTCAATGGAACGAAACCACTCACAAGTCTTCCCGGTCCAATGTAGACGTTTCTTTTCCGCAAACCGCATAGGTGTATCCGGCGTGTCGGTTTGGGGCCCATCAACACCCGGGTCCGACTTTTGGGGCTTCGGGGTCTCAAGATCGGTACTAGATGGATCAACCTCTGTCTCCTCCGGGGGTTCTAGGGTTTTCTCGTTCTTTGCATCTGGCGGCTGTTGAATTTCCTTCAAGTAAGCGTCCGAAACCGGTCTCGGATACTGTATAATGTATAGGATGGGGAACGCGCAGCGCCACAATGCAGACTGTCAGCCGAGTTGTGACCACGAGGTGGATGAAACGCTATCACCTTCCTCGTGCGGAGTTGTTTTCGAACATCAGGGTCGACAAAGTTCAATTCCGCCGATGAAACAGCCGTATGTGCAGCCTTTTCTCCGTCGAAAGCGAGCGACAATTCGTCGGAGAAACCATCCCCCGCTGCCCTTACGTGAGCTCCAAGGAACCTGCACTTGAAACCATGTCTGCATTTTCCGGTTTCTGAGTAGACCGGACATATTGTTGTCGGATCCAGCGATGAGCTGAATTCAGGGACTTGATTGGCGACGTTTTTAACCTCTCCATCTCCGGGGAACACGAAAGGATCTTGCATCGAGAGGTCAGAGAGAGCAGGAAACTTGACATCCCTGGGTTTAGCGGAAAGGTACCCCTTGATATCGTGTGTGAACCGGCATCTGGGCCTTATTCAGCCAAACAAACGGAAACGCTAGGTTAGACGTACTCTGAGCCGAATTCACAAGTTTCGCCTGCAGCAACTTTCCAGCATAGGTCCAGTTCGTCTCGGACCTTCTGGAACCGCCGGCCCTTATTCTGGCCTCTCCGCTTTTTTTTCTCCTCCCGTGCCAGTTTCTTGCGTTGGGCGCCGCTCACACGAGGATTTTCTCCCTGAGTCGGAGCGTTCTGTACGTCGTCGTCGTCGACTTCTGTCGGTCGACCGAGAGAAACATGACTTGTGCTCCCTTCGGCGGCATCGTCGTCTGGGAGGGTTCGATCCAGTGACGAAACGACGTATCTTGCGGGGAAAACGTCAGTTAATATCGAGAGTCAAAGGCGAGAACGTAGGGCTGACTGGGGTTTGATAGGTGCGGTCCCTGGGGGATATGTTGTCGACATCATGGAGATTAAGTTTGGGGTCTGACTCTGAGCGAAGAAATCTAATCTCCAAGTGGCACATGACCTGGACCCTGCCGCCTTCCCATAACGATTATCTACCTCTCTCCACCTCCAAGCAGGACAAACGATGCCAGCACCAGCTACATTCTTGGGATATATCGACGAAAACGCGGACCGCTTCATCAAGCGATTGGCAGATGCCGTCGCCATTCCGAGGTGATCCCCGGTTTCTGGAGGCTTGGATCTCTCATATAATGCTCAGATATCCAACCCATTTAGCGTCTCGGGCGACCGTACCCACCGCGACGATGTATTTAGGATGGCGGAGTTCATGGATGACCAACTTCGGGCCCTCGGTGTCCAAACTAGATTAGAAGATCTCGGTACCGAGACCCTCGACGGCCACGAAACCAAGCTACCACCAGTAGTTTTGGGAAAGATTGGCGAAGATCCAAAGAAGAAGACGGTTCTCGTTTACGGCCACTTTGACGTCCAGCCCGTGAGTACCGTGATTGTCGAACGGATCCCCGTCCAACGGAACCAAACCCTTTAAATCCAGGCTCTCGAGAGCGACGGGTGGGACACCAATCCGTTCAAGTTGACCATCGCCGACAACGGCCAGCTTATTGGACGTGGATCATCTGATGACAAGGGTCCCATCTTGGGATGGCTCAACGTTCTTGAGGCCCACAAAGACTTGGGAATTGAGCTCCCTGTGAATCTCCGTTTTGTCTTCGAAGGGATGGAGGAGAGTGGAAGCGTCGGCCTCGATGGATTTATCGCTGCAGAACATGCTAGAGGGAAGGGGGGCTGGTTCCATGACGTCGACGCCGTCTGCATTGTGAGTCTCGGTCCTCCAGGCGTCCCAAAGACCTTGACGAACTCAACCTTCAGTCTGATAACTACTGGCTCAACACCCGTACTCCGTGTGTCACTTACGGCCTTCGTGGTCTTGCATACATGTTCGTTGAAGTTACCGGTCCAGCTCGCGACCTCCACTCTGGTGTCTTTGGTCGAACCGTGCACGAGCCCATGACTGACCTAGCCATCCTCTTGGGGAAACTGGTTGCACCAGACGGCACTATTATTGTTCCAGGTATTGATGACATGGTCAACGCCGCTGACAGTGAGGAGAGGTATGAGATCAATACCCAGCTTCCAACAATCTCTGGCTGAAGTTTCGTGCTACAGGGCACTTTACGACCGTCTTGACTACTCCATCGCTGACATCGAGGAAGCCGTCGGCGCATCCATCGCCCTGACAGATGACAAGACTCAGGCCCTCATGGGCAGGATGAGGCAACCATCCTTGTCCATCCACGGCATCGAGGGTGCTTTCTACGGTTCTGGGGCTAAAACTGTCATCCCCGCTAAGGTCACGGGAAAATTCAGCATCAGGTTCGCAGCTTTCTTCTCCGAGTAAATGGACAAGAGTAACGATATATCCGTGTCGACAGACTGGTTCCTCCCCAAACTCCTGACAAGGTCGTTCCCCTCGTGGTCCAATACCTCGAAGCCGAGTTCGCCAAACTTAACTCAAAGAACAAACTTCGCGTCTATTACGAACACGGCGGTAAGCCGTGGGTTGCGAACATCAAACACTGGAACTACGAAGCTGCGATCAAGGCGACGCAAGCTGTTTACAACAAACTCCCAGATATGACCCGCGAAGGTGGCTCGATCCCAGTTACCCTCACTTTCGCCGAAACGCTCGGTGTGAATGTGCTGTTGCTACCAATGGGAAGAGGGGACGACGGCGCCCAGTGAGTTGAAATCCGCTTGATGTTTCAAGCGAATGAAATCTTATTCCGACTTTTTCAGTTCAACGAACGAGAAGCTAGACAGGTCCAATTTCATCCAAGGCACTAAGCTTCTCGGAACTTATCTCCACGAAGTCGCCGCAATCAGTGCTTAACAATTTCACACCGGGTCACTGGGCGAACGATGGAGGGGTATTCCTGATTGAGTGGGAGCATGTACACATAACGTGGATCATCTGAGGGAGTGGAGTTGCTAAGTTGGGAGTTTCAAAGGTAGCGAATAAGGAGTGTATAACACCGTACCACACCCGAACAAGAAGGGAACTGTAATAAACTACTGTTTACTGACGCCGCCGCGATCCAGATCATCTGTCCAAACGTGCCAACGGCCGATTTAAGATTGCGGACCGGATGATGGACCGCGGTTAGGGACGAGTGAGCTTAGACCCGCTTCAGCTGGTGTGGGGGCGGGACTCGTATGCGGAATGGTTGACTTTGGCTCGGGGTCCGGGGCGGCATGCGTGCTGGGATTATAGGCTTTCTCCTGAACCGCAAGAGGAAACTTTTCCAAGAATTCCAAGGAATCAGCCCTAGCTCCAGCCTGAAGTAACCAGGCGAGATCAGCTCACGGTGCTTACCGAAGGTTCCAGAGGATCTCTGCTGACCTTGATGACGTCTGGCCATTCGTTTACAAGCGGCTCAGGCAGTGAACGACTGTAGATAAGGAGGAAAGGCCCCGCTCCTAGATGCATTCCATCCTTGTCGTTCAGGACCGTCTCCAATACCACCTATAGAACGTGATGAGCTGCTTAATTGGACGTTGAAATCAAACTGGAGGGGGGAGAACGAGCCTTGGTGACTGTATGATCCACTATCTTCCACCATGCATCATCGTGGTGAACGTAAGAGTAGACGTGTTTCCGCCCTTTCAACCCATCGTGCATCAGCACCGCTCTTAAATCGTACTAAAGGGGAGGGGGGGGACAGTCAGCCACCGAAACGCCATCGCAGAAGTCGAGATGTGACCTTCATCTGCTGGAACTCCTCCGTCGAGAACAAGTTCGATGAGTCTTTTTTGAGTCGCTCAATTGTGGCCGCGATTACTTGAAAATGTCTCAGCGAATCTCTTTGTCCAGGAACGTCCGTCGATTACCTTCCAGCTCTGCCTCTATATGCGCAATGATGTTCTTGAGCTTTACTGCAGAACTTTCGATAGCTGCTCGTCGTTCGGCATCTGTCGGAGAGAGTGCCACATTCTCGTAATAGTACAGCGAGGATCGAATGCTTTTCATCGCATCCTTATTCTATAGCACCAGTCAGCCTACTGAAGTACCAGGTCAGAGTGGATGCCACTAACATCTAGTTTTGTGATTTCAGATTTCTTCTTTATTAACCGCCGGATCTCCTCTTCCGCAACGTTCGCATTCTGGATGACCTTCTGAGCTCGTTCGTGATTTGCTCGCAAAAATCGATCCAAATACAACGAGTCGGGGAAGGAGAACTTCCTTCGTTGCTGTGACTTCCCGGCCAGCGTGTCCTGATAGGATGGTAGACTTTCGTCCCGTGCAGGCGCAAAAGCGATCACATCCGCCGCTTCGGTGATTGCACGTTCTCCTATCGTGCCAGGGTCCGCGTTGAGTGTCCCTCGTCTCGAGAGTTTCGGAAATACTTGGTTCGAAACGCATCCAATGAGATCGCTTGACCCGTCTTCGTCGTTGTACTTGATGGAGAACAAAGAAATGTCCGTCTCTGCGTCGAAGACTGTCCGTTCGTGTTGTTCAGGTGTAACGTTGATAGCGTGTGAGTGTAATAACCTGTGGCGTAAAAGCACATGCTTCAAAACCACAGGGAAGGGCGTAGAGCGGTGATGGTGCCAAAGTTTACCTCGGCCAGTCTGGATGTTGGGTGGCAAGACCACCGTTCAGGCAACACTCTACTTGTTCGGCAAAGTCCTTGTATGCCTCTAGGGAGCATGCCTGTCGGCAACTACAAAAAAAAGGCATAAAGAGACGCACTTTCAACATCTTCACGAGGAGAGATACCCTCCCAAGGTCGATATGGGAATTGGTGTATCGAAGGTTCTCCTGTGAATAAGGCCAGAACGGATAGTTCCATGTACCCAAACAACTCGTGTACAGACCAGATCTGCCCCTCTGTGGAACGGAGAATTAGCAAAGCCCCGGAGTAACATGCTGCGAAGTACCTATGCCAGTGGTCGGCGGATCAACCTCGGTAACACCTTCTGGGGGTGGAGGTCCACGGTATTGAGAGATACGGTGTCGGACCTGTGGCGTGTAGTAAAGGGCTTGCCACAGCTGGCCTACGTGTGCAAACTTTGGGTCCGCAGTCCTTAACACAACCGGCCTGCAACAAGTCAGACGAGAGATACCGCGTGGACACCCGACATGGCTCACCGGTTGTCCTTACGCACCCAAGCCTCCGGCGGAAGCGTTTCCTCCACTTCATCCACAGTTGTCGACATCGCCAAACTTTCCGCAATAGCCTTGTTCAGTTGCTCGTCATGTACAACGTCGACATCCATAGTAGAACCATTGACGTGGTTCATGGGAACCTGTAGGCCTAAATATGTGAGGTGGCATCCACACCGACGGGAATTAAACACCATGTACATTTGACCGAACCAAGGCCCACTCTTGTTTCGGTGGAACGGCTTCATCTTTCGTCAGATCTACTACAACCTTGTTCGGACTAGGTGCTGGGTGATGAATACGTCATTGACAGCCTTTGAAAAAGAGGAAGTAGACTGACGAGGCGCGGAAGCGTAATCGGTGTAGCCCTCCAAATTTCCAGGTGGTGCAGAGAAGTTCAGAGTGTGAGCTTCACCCCCCAGTAGCGCGTCGGCCGCTTTATCAATGTCTCCGTTGTAGTGTTGGAGGACCTTTCGAGCGAAGTCCCGATCGGCGTCACCCATTATAGTGACGAGGATGTCGACCTTTTCATCGAGTGGATCGATACCATAGTTGCTGGTCGTCGCCGTCATTCTGGGTCAAGGAGGAGGGGTGGTTGTTGTAATCTCTCTCGTTAGCAGCGGATCGGTTTAAGGGAGAGTCGAGCGCAGCGGCCGGTGAGCGATGTTTGTGGTTGTTTGGCAAGAGCCTCTTCGACCTCGAGTCGTCATCCAACCTGTAATCTAAGATGGCGACTGGCACTCAACAACAGATCAGCGTCACAGATCTCGATGTCTCTCAGTTGGCAGATGTCCGAAGGCAGCTGGATGAGGTTTGTTTTCACCCGCGTAGATCACCCTTGTCATAACTGACGGAGACCGCAGGAGTTGACGCATCTCACCAATTCATTCACCCAGCTGAAACAGGCTCAGGCAAAGTTCAGGTCATGTATAGACAATGTGGCCGAAGTGAAGCCGAGTAACAAGAGTGCGTAGCAATCTGATCACCGAAAGTCAAATCTCGAGTAACTGACACCCCCACCAGACAACACCATCCTGGTGCCCCTCACGAACTCGTTGTATGTTCCTGGGAAGCTTAGCGATCTGGAAAACGTCATCGTGGATATTGGCACTGGTTACTATGTCAAAAAGGTATGACCCAGCCATTTGAGTTGTCACTCGTAAGACTCATCGTCCATTAGACGCGAGCCCAGGCAACGAAACACTATCAGTCGAAAGTAGATTACCTCCAATCCAACCTAGAAACCCTGCAGGAGACGATCGTTAAAAAGCAAGAAAACCTGACCTTCGTGGTAAATGTTCTCCAGTCGAAGATACAAGCTCAGTCACAAGCTGGTACCCGCAATACGAAAGATTGATAGCCATCGCCGTCCGATATCCGCCTTTGGAATAACGCCTACATTAAGAAAGGGTAATATACATACAGAAAGCCTACAATCGGATCACAAAAACGCTTTGTACAGGTTAAGTCCTCGAACCAGCTCAGACTGGTCAGTTCGCCCTCCTCCCCCCCACAGCAACGCGGTGAGATGTAAGTAGGACATCGTGCATCATCTACTGTTTTTTCTCTTTGTGTGCCCCACTTTGTATGCGAAACACCCCACGGATTATGGAATCACGAGAGATCATCCCGCGTCGCGCAACGCTAAGAGAGTTCCAGAGACGGATCTTTTCTCGCGCCCGAATGATCCTGTTAACGGTCACCCCATGAAGCTTACTGGCTTCGTTATCGCTGAGTGGTTTGGCACGAAGACATAGTTTCCGATATGCTGCGTAGAGCCACTCCTGGTCTGCCCCAGGATTATGCTCTGCGATCACGACAGCCATGACGGGGTTCTGTTCGACGAGGATACCGAATAGTTCTTTATACGCCCTTTCTTCGACGTTCGTGATACGGTAGTACCGGGAAACTCGCTTCAGCCTGTCCCAGTATTGAAATGGGGCAATCCCAGCAGGAATCCCTTGTGTCCTGCTCGATGTGTCAATTCGCTTAGCTGCAACAATTGTTGGAGTATCACCAACCCGAAGTCATTGTAGAAGTGGACCAGCGTTTCGAAGTCTTCCGGTATAACGTCGTTTAGCCTGATAGCTTGTTCTTCCGACGTTCCGTCAGCTTCCAGTCCAAGCGCAGCGAACATTTCGCATAGCATTCCGGGTTCCGATAGGACCGTGCTCTTCTTTATCCAATGCACCTTGTTGTATCCATCAATCTGCAAATGTTCAACATTGGACTACCCCGGTCACCCAGTACTGGCAAATGGGTCGCACCTTAAAAGCCACCATCTCCGTCTGCGCGGCTTGGGGTTGTCGGACGGTCCCGCCGCCCCGTGGTTCCTTCAGCCTGCTGGAATCCTGTGGGGGATTCGAGGTCCGTTCCCTGTGGGACATCTTTGTGGTAGGCGACTAAGAGTGTAAAAACTTCCATGTGCGTCAAGTCGACCGAAAATACGGGGCAACAGGCTTGAAATGAAATAAACGATATTTCCCGATCCTGGAGACTCGGACAACTTCTCACGTTCATTACCGGAGAATAACATATGCGGTTTGCCTGGCGTGAGTCGCTCTATCCTCGGGTAAACACTTCCGTGTTCGGTTCACCGCGACTCGATGTGGGAGCGGGAACACC
>Ga0307515_10007980_pt1 | contig 20777 bp, 14 predicted proteins | sample 17_EM_MG_FD_194513 | JGI IMG/M metagenome (GOLD analysis project Ga0307515, IMG submission 194513) | Populus trichocarpa ectomycorrhiza microbial communities from riparian zone in the Pacific Northwest, United States - 17_EM | ecosystem: Host-associated > Plants > Roots > Unclassified | place...
ATTTTTTAAGAATGTTCGGATATTTTGTAATCTCTTTATTGATAATTGAGCTATTTATTAATTTATTTTTTAAGAATATCTGGATATTTTGTGATCTCTTGATTGTGATATAGATGATGCATGAGGAGAGATAAAAATATTAGGAGGGGGAAAAATCTTAATAAAGTTATATAAATAACTAAAATAGAATGACGATTCACTGTAACCCTTTTATTTTTTTCTTTTCACTGCTATAGTGTAATGACTATTTTGTCATTCTCATAAAAAATTACATGCCTTTGGACCAAAGTTATTTTGGTATTTTCATGAGGTGCACTAGTCTTTACTGGTTTGTTTGGGATATTTTCATCTATTCAATGTTTTATGAATAATAAAATAACCAAAATACTCTAGGAGTAAAAAAAAAATAGTGGTCTCAGGTAGGGGTATTTAGGGTTTTGTTTTCATACATAGTAGAATTATGCATGTACCCTTGGATGCAAGACATTTAGTTCATTGTAGTTAGGGGTATTTAGGTCTTTTAGCCTAGGTTTTGTTGTTAATTGTAAGTATGGTTTATGATTTTAGTTTTTTCAATGATAATAATAATTTCAATTTGGTCCATTTTCTTTTGATTTTTTATTTTTTGTCAAATTTTAGGTTTTGTTTTCATACATAGTAGAATTATGCATGTACCCTTGGATGCAAGACATTTAGTTCATTGTAGTTAGGGGTATTTAGGTCTTTTAGCCTAGATTTTAGGTTTTGTTTTCTTGGTCTTTTTGTCAAATTTTTATAGTTTTAAATTCTATCCTTCAAATCAAGTTCATTATTTTTATTTTTATTTTCAATATAACAACAACAACAACTATAATAATGGTCATGGTAATATTAATAATAATTGTGATGTTGGTTATAATAATGATGATGATGATGATTATAAAATAATAATAATAATAATAATATTAGTGATGACAACAACAACAAAAATTAAATTAGTAATGATAATAATGATGATGATAATAATAATAATATTATTAATGATTGTAGTGACGACGACAACGACGACGACAACGACGACGACGACAACAACAACAACAACAAAATAATGAAAATGAAAATGCTATTATTATTATCAATAATGACAATGTCAGCAATAATAATAATAATAATAATAATAATAATAGTGATAACTATAGTATTACTTATTAATAATAGTTGTAATAGTAATTATGATTTTTATTTTTTGAATTGTTATTTTTTAAAATCCTTTTATAATTAAGAAAATTATTTACGCATGTTCATAGTGTTAGAGTTTAGTTTGTGTCAAGATAAAATAACTCTATAGAAAATTATAAATATCATTGTAAAATTTGCAATAATATAACGTGTGTATTAGAAGTTTTTTATATAATTTTTTTATATACTATATGAAAACATTTATAAGATTATGAAGTAGTTAAAGTTATTAAATCACATGAAAATAATATTTTAATTGGTTTTATTGCATTCATCATATATATAATACAGTCTCTTTATATTATCAATTAAAGCATTTTTTAAGTTTAGCTCTCATACCTCAGAATATTTCAATTATATTGGTCAATTAGAAAATATTAAGTGACTTTATTGAAAAGAAATATTATTATATAAAGCAATGTGAAGGTTTGTAAGTAGTTTTGTATTAGAAAAAAAATTTGAGATAATTGTGTGCATGATAGATTAAGAGTCCGTTTAGCATTGTGGTAGTGGTTGTTTTTCGTTTGGAAATGTATTAAAATAATATTTTTTTTATTTTTAAAATTTATTTTTTACATCAGAACATCAAAACAATATAAAAACACCAAAAAATATTAATTTGAAGTAAAAAAAAAAATTTAATTTTTTGCAAAAGCATTTTCCAACCTAAAAAACAAATAGGGCCTAACAATGCATATGACATGTTTAACCATAATTTCCGTCCATTCCAAGGTTCTTCCATTATCAAACCAGAAATGTCTTAGCTACCTCATACATGTAGTACAATTATTAAATTTGGTCAGGCTGGTCGAAACAATATCTAGTTAACTTGCACCCGGCCCACATTAGGTGTTTAAAAAAAAGTCTACCTTAAGTTGATTGGATTTTACTTGATCGACCTGGTGAGACATCCTATAACCTGATCAAAACTTGAGTTGGTTTTTTTTTCCCTCAAAACAACATCATTTTAATTTAAAAAGTTAAATGGCATTGTTTTTTTTTACCCAAATCAAATTGAGTTAACCCGCTAAACTCGTAATCTAAGCCTTAAATCAGGTCATGAGCCAAACCAAATTAAATTACTATGACCTATATTATTGAAAGTTGAAACGAGTAAATAAATGCCATTTGTTTAATAAAATCCACCTACATAAACACAAATTGAGTCTAAGCATTGTTAGATATTAGTTGAAATCCTAGTCTAAGTAAAAATCTTTGATAAAAGAAGATTTGTGTTAGATTAGTTAATTATAATCCCTATTTAACTAGCTAATTACAATCCTTATTAGATTATGATAGTTAGAGGTTGCAATCTCCCTATAAATATAAGGCTAAGGTATTAAAAATTTAAGAGTGTTAAACATCAATCAATAACACATTGGGAGGTTAAAAACTTAATGATTAGTGTTTTTAATAATTGTTATAAGAGCCATTCAATTAAAAGGATAGGTTCTGATACAAAATTTATAGATTATTCAATGTTCAAATTTGTTGGCAAAAACAACTTTGAACCTAGAAAGTACAAATGCAGTCTTTCTTTGAGTGTATTAATGTTTGGGATCTTATCGAGAACAAAGTTCCAAGGTCAATGAATGTGCAAGAAAAAAATTGTGCCAAAAAGAGAAATCAATAAGCTAGATATCACATCTTTTAAGAGGTGGAATTATCTGTTTTCGAGAAGATTATGCATGTTGAAACTACAAAGGAAGCTTGAGATATTTTAGACAAGTTTTACGAAGGTTTAGACAAGTGAAGGTAAAGTCGCAGACTTTATACATATAATTTGAACTTCGTTGAATGAAAGATAATGAGACTATTAATGAGCATTTTTTGCTCACATAAAAATTGGTTAATAAGATGTCAATGGAGAAAAGACGATATATTTCCTAGTTATAAATAAAATTCTTCAAAGTCTAACACTTCATTTTAAGGACGAAGTAGCATCTATTAAAGAATTAAAAGATTTGAATGAGATGTCAATTGATGAATTACAAGGTTCATTAATAGCTCATGAATATCACTTGATTTTGAAGAAGTTTGGGGTAGCCTTTGAAAAGAAATTGCAATCTTAGTTAAACATGATGAACAAAGAGAAAGTCTTATTTAAGATTGAGCACAATCAACGTGGTCAAAGTAGAGGCAAAGATGGAAGAAATAACAGATGTGAAGGAGATTCAAATCAGAATGACACGTCTCAAATTTAATGGCATAAATTTCAGAAAATGGTCACTATAAGAAAGATTGCAAGTCTCATATACAATGTCATCATTGCAAAAGGTTTGGTTATTATCAATATAAGTGTTGACTTAAAAACTCAAATAATAGGAATGTGCATACAAAATTTGTGAAGACTAATAAAAATGCTTTTAAGACTTTGTTTGTGGCAAACCATAATACAAAAAAGTATATAAAAATATATGGGTTTTGGATACAGGTTGCAACAATCATATCAGTAGTGACAAAAGAGCTATTTTCTGAATTGGATGAATCTTTTTATACATCGATGATGCTTAAGGATAAAACAAGAATTCTAACAATTAAGAAAAGTAGAATTGTCATTTAATTAAAGTATGGATCAATTAATTTTATTTCTAAAGTGTTTAATATGTCCAGCTTATATCAAAATTTATTAAATGTGGGACAATTAGCAGGAATAGGGTATGATTTGTGCTTCAAATACAAGACTTGTATAATCTCTTATGAACAAGAGAGGCTAATAGCAATAGAACATAACATTAGAACTATTGCTAATAATCATCTATAACAATCAAAAATTAATTACAAAGAGTTGTTTTGCTTTAGTTTTATGATTTTTGATGATAGTTGTTTATGACATTGGCGTCTTGGAAATTTAAACTTAAGAAGTTTGAAATTTCTTTCTATTAAAAAATTGGTTTATAGGTTGCTATAAATTGAGCCTTCTATAAAACTTTATGAATCATGTACTTCGGGATAAAAGCACTGGGATACTTTTCTGAAAAGCAAAGCATGGAGAGCAAAAAAAACACTTAAATGCATGCAATTAGATTTGTATTTGATTAAAATTTCTTCATATGAAGGTAACGGGTACTTCATTAATTTTATTGATAATTTTAGTTGAAAGACTTGGGTTTATTTCGGGAAATAAAAGTCAGAAGCTTGTAGTGTATTTAAGAATTTTTGTCTTATGTTGAAAAGCAAATTGGGCATTTCGTTATGACTTTGAGAAATGATAGAGAGATAAAATATATTGTTTGTGATGATTTCTTGAAAAAGCATAGCATTCTACATCAATTAACTACTAGATACACTCCTTAATAAAATAAGGTGGCAGAGAGGAAAAATAGGAATTTGATAGATATGGTTAGATGTGTGTTAAATAAAATCAACTAAAGCTTTTTTGGAAGAAGTAATTATTAATGTTATTTATGTTTTGAACAATTGTACTACAAAAAGTGTTCATGGAAAAACTCATCAAGAAGCTTGGAGTCAAAGGAAGCTCAATATTAGCCATCTCAAGGTGTTTGGTTTCATTGCTTATTCTCATGTTCCTAATAAGTTAAGGAAGAAATCATATAACAAATCCAAAAAAATATATTTTTATTGGTTATTAGAGTATACAATCTAAAAACTTAAAAGGTTATTATGAGTCAAGTTGTTATTTTTATGAAGATGGAATTTAGGATTGGTCAGTTAAAGAAGCAAAATCTTTATCATTCTTAGATGAAGTTTACAATATTATGTCAATGAAAGATCAAACTCCACAGTCTTCAACTCCTATTAATGCAAAGCCTTCTAGTCATCCACAACATCAATATTGCTTGCCTACACGCTTACAATATTATATTCTTGTGCGTGACAATGAGATTTCTGATAATGATGTAGTGTACCTTGCTTTTATTTATTGATTGTGATCCTATTTCATTCCAAGAAGTTGCTACTAATTATTGTTGGCTTTGTGTAATGAATAAAGAATAAGAAGAACAACATTTCAAAACTTAACACTCTTCCACAAAATAAAAGGCTAATTAGAGTCAAGTAAGTGTATAAGATAAAGTACAAGCCTAATAGAATAGTGGATCACTTTAAAGCATAAATGATGACCAAAAGCTAAAAGCAAAAACCAAGTACTAATTATTTTGAGGTTTTTGTTCTTATTACTGGAATTGATACCATTCATATAATTATTTCTCATACTATATAAAATCATTGGTGTATTTATCAAACGGATATGAAATCAACGTTTTTGAATGGTGTGCTTAAGGAAGAGGTTTATGTTGAACAACCTCTAAGCTTTATGAAGAAAGGGAAAAGAATAAAGTCTATAAATTGAATAAGGTCTTATATGGTTTGAAACAAGCTTCTAGAGCCTACTATACTCGTATTGATTCTTATTTTATTGAGAATGAGTTCTATATGTGTCCTTATGAGCATATTTTATATATCAAAAGTAATTCAAATGGAGATATTATTATTGTATATTTATATATGGTTGATTTGATTTTACTAGTAACAACTTAAAATTGATGATGAAGTTTAAAGAAACCATAATTGCTGGTTTAAGAGGACAAACATGGGTCTGATGTCTAACTTTTTTGGTATTGAGGTTACTCGAACAAAGGATGACATATTTATTTCATAAAAAAATTATGCTAGTGATGTGCTAAAAACATTAAGATGGAATCTTGTAATCTAATTTTGACTCCAGTGGAAGAAAGATTAAAGGTTATGAAAGATGGCGTGGTAATTTGGTTGATTTAACCAATTTTTAAAGATTGATTGAAAGTTTGTGATATTTAACTACTACTCGGCTTGATATCATGTATGGCATTGGCATTGTTAGTAGATTCATGGAGACTCTATGTCAATCTTATTTGCAAGCATCAAAGTCTATTTTGAGATATGTCAAAGATACACAAAATGATGACATCTTTTATTCTTATGCTAATAATGTTGAGCTTGGGCGGGTAACACTATAAAGAAAATGAGTACTTCAAATTATGTTTTTCATCTTGGTCCTAGTGTGTTTTCTTGGTCTTCAAAAAAACAACAAGTGGTTACTCTTTTTATTGTAGAGGTAGGGTATATTGTAGCTAGAAGTTGTGTTACTCAAGCTGTGTGGTTAAAAAGAATGTTTGGTGAGTTGCAAAATTATCAAAACAAGCTAATAAAGACCTTTTATGATAATAAATCCGCTATTGGATTAACAAACACTATTAAAAACAAGGCTATTAGCATTGTATTTTAGCAATAAAATAGTTTAGTTATTGATTTAACAATGAATTAGCAATGAAGCATATATGTGTGTGTGTGTGTGTGTGTGTGTGTGTGGTTTTCTTACTATCATTGTAGCTCTTTTAAACCAAGAAAATATCTCATTCATCCAAAATTCATCATATAAAATTCCTTCATTTGGAATGTTTAAAAGAGCTTAACAAAGTCTCATCATTTCTAGTAAAGATGAGGTCATCTACATAAAGGCATACAAGCAAGAAGATACCTTGTGAAGATTTTTTTAGGAACAAAGTATGCTCATAAGGGCATTTCTCAAACCTTTCCCTCAGAAAATAAGCTTCAATACAACTGTACCATGCCCATTTGCTTCAAGCCGTACAAAGTTGTCCGTAAGTAATACACTTTATTTTCTGCTCTTTTTACCACAAAACCAAGGGGTTGCTCAATATACACCTCCTCATTTAACTCACTATGATGAAATGCAAACTTAACATCTAATTGAAATAAATCTATTTTAAGTTGTTAAAGCAAGCACCAATATGAAGACCTCTATGTAATTTACCCCATGTTGTTGCATATACCCTTTGGCGATAAGGCGAGCCTTGTATTTTTCGACTTCCCCATGATCATTTAGCTTAGTCTTATATACCCATTTCACCCAATTATTTTTGCGCCATAAGGAAGATTAGTGAGGTCCCATGTATCATTTTTCCGAATGGCTTCAATTTTAGAGTCCATTGTACATCTCTATTTGGCACTTTGAGTTGCATCCATATAGGACAAAGGATCCCCATCAACAATTAAACCAAAATTACCTTGATGATCATTATCAGAGAAGCCCTCGCAACTATTATAATCACACATCTAAATTGGTGGGTGTCAAGAATGCCTTTCAGCAGGACTGGAAATAGGATCATCATTTATGTATTCTTTGGTTTAATGCTCCAAATTCTTCTCATGAAAGCCACCATGATTATCAGCACTAATGGATCCGTTGCCTTTCTCATGACTAGTCTCACCTGAATTGTTATCTTTGGCTCTATCTTGTATATTATTTTTGATGTCTTTATTTATATCACTCCAATCAAGAGATGCTTTAATTGCTTCAGCATGACTATCATCTCAGGGCCAACTTTCATCTTTATTAAAGAGTACATCATAACTAATAAACATCTTTTGAGAAAATGGATCATACAAACGATAAGCTTCGAACTCCTTGTTAATTCCTAACAAAATATATTTTGAGCTTTTGTTGTCTAATGTGGTGCGTTTGCTATATGGAACATGAGCATAAGAAAGACACCCAAACACTAAAAAATAAGCAACATATGGTTTAATGCCGCTTCATTCCTCTTCTGGAGTTTTATTTTGAACTGCAAGTATAGGACTTCTATTGAGAATATGTACCACCTAGTTGACAGCCTTGGGCCAAAAGGTTTTTGGAACTCGTCTACTGGTGAGCAGACTTCAAACCATGTTCATGATTGTTTGATTTTTCCTTTCCGCCACTCTATTTTGCTAAGGAGTGTAGGTTGTGGTGAATTGACAATGTATCCCATTGGTTGCATAGAACTCAATAAACTTGGTAAATGTGAAATCCTCACCTTTATCAGCTCGCAAACCCTGGATACTAATTTCAGCTTGTCAGGATCTTTCTTAACCTTCGTTTTGAAAAGTTAGAACATTCTAAAAGCATCTGACTTTTTTGTTAAGAAAAAGACCTATAATTTTGGCTAAAGTCATCAATAAAAGTTAAAAGATACCTCTTGTGACTATCGGAGATAGGAGAAATTAGCCTATATATGTTTGAATGAAAGAGCTGAAATGGTTGTGATGTTCTTCACATACTTTCTCATGGAAAGAAACTTTTATGTTGTTTTCCCAGCACATAATCTTTGCATAACAAGTTGGAACATTGCAGCTGTGGTAACCTATAAACCATCTATTTTTTCGGTAAAGTTTTGAGGCCTCTAAAACTTAAATGGTCATACCGACAATGTTAGAGATAATCCAGATGTTGTGTTGGAGTGAGAAAATAATATTGGTCTTGAAGTTGAATCTTGGTAAGAAGGACAAACATCCTATTAAGGGAAATGGTTGTTTCGATAATAAAACCTCTTTCTGAGTGGTACACCTTACACTTGTTATATCGAAATAAAATTACCAAACATTTCTCTTGCAATTGGCCAATGCATAAGATATTGTTTTTCAATTTAGAAATATAAAATAACTCTATAATAACTTATGAAATATGATTAACTTAGAGATGAATATGACATTTTCCCATTTCACCAATGCTGGAGTTGTCGCCCAGCTTTACTGACTTGCGAAAGCTCTCATCTAGTTATGAAAAGAATTTATTGTGTCGCATATATGGTTACAACATCTCAAGTCTAAAAACCATGTCATTTCATCAGGTGTTTTATTGACATGAATCATGAGAAGTAACTCGTTCGTGCCTTTATCAACTTTAAGAGTATCATGTTTTGAAAAATAGCCTTTTAACTCTTTCTTATGTCCTACCATATTCGTAACATCAATATATGTCATGAGCAGCAATGATTTAGTGGTTTCAGTGTAATAGGCTTGTGACTCATTTTCCTTGCCTTTCTTTGGACATTCATACTGAAAATGGCCAAGTTCATGACAATAAAAACATTCAACAAATGATTTATCAAAACCTTGTCTCTCACGCCCTTATCCCCTACCTCGAAAGGCACCTCCACCACGACCTGATTTGCCAACACTGTTGTCATGAGTATCTTTAATGCTTGCTCTGCCACAATATGTCATTGCATGTGTTGTTCATGAACCAATAGGCTACTTTGCAATTCATCAATGGAAATAGTTTCCAAGTCTTTTCAATATAGCGTAAGATCTTTTCAATAATAATAACATCAGTCATTATTTCACCATGAAAGCACATTTTAGTAGCAATGATGAGAGTACAAGAAAAGTAGTTAGAGATGGTCTCACCTTCCTTCATATGAACGATTTCAAAATCCTTGTGAAGGGCCTACAATTGTGCACGTTTGACCCTTGCATTCCCTTTAAACGTTTTCTTCATAGAATCCCAGATTCCCTTCAAAGTCTCTTTATCCAATATAGTTTTAAGGATCGAATGATCAATGACCTGAAAGAGACAATTCTTTTCTCATAAGCCTTTCAATCTTTAATATGCCACCCTTTTTTTTGTTAATCTGAGAGATCAACATCCTTTGTTATGATAGAAATTCCACTCTCAACTACATGATAGTATTCTTTAGAGCGAAAAAAATTCTCCATCAGCATACTCAAATGATCATAATGCCCAACAAATTGTTGAATTGCTGGTTGAACAAAACTGCCCTTAGTTATCATCTTTAGCTGCGGCTACAAGATTTGAAAAACTTTGGCACATGTCCAAAAAGGCTCTGATACCAAATATTGAAGGTAGTTTTTTTAGGAGAAAAGCTTATATTATTTAATATACAAGGTGGCTTTATATATAGCCATACATAAGGTAACAAAATAACGAATATAATGTTATTCCACATAAACATGAGCCATAGGCAAAGAAAAGGCTAGCGCCCTGATCTTCAGGGATTATCAATTACAGAAAGCTGAAATACTAAGTCAATACCTAAAGTTTGGTAACATCTGTCACTCTGAATTCAAAATCCTCTTTTCTTAACTGCTGTCGATTTTCTTTTTCTTCAAAAACCAAAAGGGAAAATGCGTGACATCGTTCACTTTCTCTCTTTAAGTTGCTTGATGTTATTATTGTTGAAAATAAAAGGTTGAGATTGGTTCATGTTTGTATTTGTTATTATTTCTTGTTTTCTCTTTAATATCAATTATCAAGTTGTTGTTATCATGTACGGAGTAGAGGGGAGAAAAAGAATGATAGTATTTTGGGTGATCAATTTGAATAAGAGGTAAAGATAGTTTGGGTATTTTGCATTAAAAAAAAATGTTTGATATGCACATGATTTGGGTGTAGTTTGAATAAGCCCAGCAGTTGAATAAAGAGATACACTGCAAGATATGGTATGCCCCACAATTGATTCTTATTGTTAAATCACCAGGCAATTAATAAGCCTATGACCAAGACATGGAAACAGAGCACAAGCTTCCCATGATTCTCTGACAAAGAGTTATTGTTTCATATGAAAGCTCATTATACCGAAGTCGCAGAACTCAGGGAAAAAAACACTATAAAGCTATATCAGCAATGAAAAGTCCTTAATGGATTTTTCGTTGCTAATTAAATATGTATTGAATTTTAGTTTTATTGTAATGAATTAGACAGTTGCTCCTTATCTTATTCGATTGGATGAAAAATCAAGAAATCATGATTGAGTTTTGTTCGTCTCTATCAAGTTGCTGAAATTTTCATAAAGTCTCTTAAAACTTATTTATTCTTTAAAAAGATGATTTCTTAGTGTATGTAAAAGAACCTGTTTATAGTATTGTTAAACAAAGTATTTAAGAACATCAAATTAAAAAAACAAATTGGTAGATAATAGTAGGAATTCTAGTCCAAGTAGTAATTCTTGATATATAAAAAAAAAGTTTTATGTGCTGCAATGTCCGATTAATGTATCGAAAATTCGAGAGCTAGCATTGAATATTAATAAATAATAGCATGGAATGTTAAACATGTAGTGTTTCTAAGAGAGAGTGCATGAATGACCCAAACTCCAAGAAACTCTCTATACAAGCTAGCTGACGTTTTCTTTTGATGCCCCGTTCGCCTTCCATAGCTTTATTTGGAGTGATTTCTGCATCTGAAATATTGCGAATATATGTTCTTTTTTTCTTTTTGTTTTGATCCCTCTTTATTACACTTGTATCATGTGTTGATTTATTATTTTTAGCATATTAATTTCATTATTGACTCGGGTTTGAACCTTGCTTACCATGCGCTCATTGACAAATTCGTTCACAGGGAGCACTTAACCAAGACAAAAGACAATATTCTACAGCACGAAAGCTGAAAGTTGACATTGTTGATTTCAACCCCCCTTATGTCGAGAATAAGAATTTCAGGAGTTATTTGACTTACGATAGTTCTAATAAACGTGGGATTGATTCTAGTTAGTTGTAAAATCAAAATTGTATCCATGGAACTAGGAATTTTAATCTGGGGAGCCGAAATAGAGGAAAAAAACTTCACGGGGAGCTAAAATTTTGTATTTTGTATTTTTATTGAACGAGAAGGATGGAAAAAGGCACCTATTAATTAATAATCAACCATATATTGGGACATGAATGCGTAGATCGAAGACAATAAGGTCTTATAAAGAGCAGGAGTGGAGAAACCTAAATGGGTTTGGTTTGTTGTGCAGTCAAGCACGAGATAAAATGGAGGAATCTGTGCCCACTAGCTAGGATGAGGATGAGAATAGGAAGGCGCCAGGTCGGTCTGTCTACCCTCACTACCTTCTCTCTCTCTCTCACTGCCAGGACCAGCACACAATTTAATCAATGGCACCGAAGTCAAAACTCAAAACCTAACTTGAACATACCCTTTCTCTAGTAGCAACTGGCCTGTAGAAAAAATAGAAGAAACCCCAAAAATAACCATAATGATGCATGTGACTTGAAAGTAAAAAAAGGGAGGAAAAAAATCATCTTAAGCTGATTGCTAACTCCCTAATGTATAGAGAAAACCCAAGAATGATGAAAAGGACAGAGCTCACATGAGCCGAACCAGATCATCCATGGGCCCATACGCACAAATCCTCTCTCAATCCTCAATCCTCAATCCTCGAATCCTCATGGGTCTTTCTTTAATAGCAGAAAGAAGCGAGAAAATATTTGTGGTTCGTTGCTTGTAGAGAGAGAAGATTTTAGGAAACTATAATTGGGAAGCAAAAACCCTCATACAACACCTCTCTCTCTCTCTCTCTGATGTAGCTAGGTCAACCACATGATGAACAGCTTGCCTTCTTTCTTTCTAATATTGAATTACCGTATGGCTTGTCTTGTTTAGGGTTTTGAGTGTTTTGTTTTTATATTTTATTTTTAGTCAAAGAAGAAGGCACCGACTCTTTGGTTTGTATTGAGCTAGATGATTGCTCCCCCTTTGCTTCTCTTCTTTGTGGCCTCACAGATTTTGAAAGAGAAAATCTTCTAAACAAGAAACCAAATCCTCTAGAGCAGGTGAGGTAAGGCCTTGTTTGTGCTCAATATTTCGCTAAAAAGTCGTAACCCCACTTTTTTCTTCTTCTTTTCTTTCTTTCTCCTCAATCATCATTTCTATTTTGGTTGTTGGATTTCAATTCTTCAAGATCTACTGTGATCATAAGAAGCTCTTAGTGGGTCATCATGAACTTCGTTGAAGGAGAAAGAGGGGATTTTGATAAAGAAGAACAAGGAGAAGAGAAACAGGAAGGAGAGGAAGCTGTGAAGACAAGTAAGCTCCTCTTTTCTTCTCCTTGTACATCATCTTCTTCTACCAAGTACACAAATTTTCTTCCTGAGCACCACAACATGTGGCCTGGTTCATTTGATCAGTCACAACAAGATAGCAAAACCCAAGAACCATCTCTCAATTTTGATAAGAAGCTAGAACTCATGGAATTATCACTGGGAAATAACAATGAAACTGAGAGAACTAGTGCCGGTGCTGTTGTTGGTGCTAGAGAGTCTATTGAGAGAGAGCACATGTTTGACAAAGTAGTGACCCCAAGTGATGTAGGCAAGCTAAACCGTCTTGTTATACCAAAGCAACACGCAGAGAGGTACTTCCCTCTTGATTCTTCATCGAATGAAAAAGGCCTCATCTTGAACTTTGAAGACCGGAACGGCAAGCCATGGCGGTTCCGGTACTCTTATTGGAACAGTAGTCAAAGCTATGTAATGACCAAAGGTTGGAGCCGGTTTGTAAAAGAAAAAAGGCTTGATGCAGGCGATATTGTGTCGTTCCAACGCGGTGTTGGTGAGTCAGGCAAGCATCGTCTGTTCATAGACTGGAGACGCAGGCCTAATGCACCAGATCCAACAACATTCTCACATTTAGAGCTCCAAAATCAGCAACACTATCCACAGTCAGTGCGGTGGGGCAGGCTGTACTCCATACCCCAATCTAATTTATCCATGCAGCAACCTCAATTGCGACATTTGAATTACAGCATTCATCCTTATCAACAACAGCAATATCAGAATCGTAATCATCAGAATCATTATCATCAACCGTCTACAATTAGTTATGGCACTTCAGCGCAGTATTACTTAAGGCCACCAGAGACACTTCAGATTGGGGCAATGCATCAACAAGCTGGAGGAAGTCATGTCCCACTGGTGATAGATTCAGTGCCAGTTGTTCATGGTAAAACTGCGGGGAAGCGGCTCAGGTTGTTTGGTGTAAACATGGATTGTCCTACACAGGATGATGGTCAGTCATCTTCGATCACAATGACACATGGCACAATGGGTTCATTCTCTTCTCATTTGGCTTCATCTTCTCTCCCTCCTCCTCTCCAATTAAGGGCACCCACTAGTGCCCCAATGCAAGCTGAGTTTTCAAAGAAAGGAAAGAATTCCTTATCTTTTGATCTGGATCTTTAATTAATCACATATGAAGATACCATTTCTTCTGTTCCTTCACATCTGATTTCTCAATATGGGTACTAGATTTAGGTAAGAGGCTTTCAAGAAATTTTCAAGTTTAGCCTTTTTTGAGTTTCTTTTTGTTGATTGTTTAAATATTGTCAGCAAATTAAAAGATGAGGTTTTGGGTATATTGTGAAGATCAAAAGATGGAAGAGTGGTCCAAGAAATGTGGAGTTTGAAACACGCTTTCAATTGTGTATAATGCATATATACAGATAAATATCAGAATATTTCCATCAATGGTTTTCTTTTAGTGACTGGTAGCTTAACTTATTGCAATATATTGACTCTATACATGCAATGGACTCTCCCCAGTTTGTTTGGGTTAATTTCTGTTCCCTCTTTAGCCATCAACTTCAAGCTTACTCTCTCTCTTGATGACAGCATTTTATGGTACATTGCTAGAGAAAGGATATAAAGTGGAAACTTCTTTCCTATTTCTCTTCTTCTTTTTTTTGTTTTGTTTGTATTACCTCATTGGGTTAATATTCTTGGTGATGCTTAGTTGAGTTGGATTGCAGGTTCCGCGCAGAAAGTTTTCAGCAGCTGTAAAAGTTAGCTTCTGTATTCTTACTCTTTTTTTACTTTATTTATTTTTTAATCAATCTCTCTACATCTTAAAAACTACTACTAGCATTGTTACATTTCTTTCTCCGCAACACGATGTTTCTTTTACAGCCACCTTCTTGTCTTGATTGCTGCAAACACAAACAAAAACTGCTTTTGTGTTGAAAGAGATTTATCAATAAGGTATCGTGATACCACCGAATCTTTTTAAGCGGTCAAGTGCTTTGTTTAATGTCTTTTGAAGCCCATTTTGCGTATGGAAATCTGAGGTTAAAGAGAGCACTGTATTCTGTGTGTTTCAGTTTTTATATGATGGTTACATTGTATATTTTATGGTTCTTAGTTTAGAATCTAGCTCGCTCTAACATTGCTTGCATTGGCTACCCTTTCTAACTTTAGCGGTAGAAAAATTAATGGGATGGTCTTCGGCAACTTTATGTTTTTGTTATTGCAAAATCCGACAAGCATTAATTCTTTCTTAATTCCTTGGTTTGATCTTGAAAGTCTAAAATTAACTACTGTAGTGATTCTATAATCATTCTATATACGAATTCTCAATTAATCATGAAAGAGTTATGAATCCTTGCTTCTCGTTGAAATTCTGGATTTTTCTTTTTAGTTTTTCCAAGCACTATATCTAATTTCTACTGATTACAATCGTAGCCTTGTTCGATTTGATTCGGAAATGATACACACACACACACACGTTGATCCCTTTTTATTTTATTTTCATTTTGTGCGTGTGTGTCTGTGCAGATGATGAATATGGGATTCAATATGCATCCTTCTTTACATGATAGCATCTTCACAACCCATAACATTTTGTACTGAGCTTTGGCTCTGTCTGTGGTCAAGACTGCTGTCATTTCGAAGGTACAATTACTGCCTTCACGGATGGTTCCTGAAAGTTCCTTTTATGGTATGTGCACTGCCAACAAATCTTCTCCTAGTGCTTTGATGTTTTTGTTCATACTTCAAAACCTAATAAATTAATTTCATCGTGTTAGAGAGATCATATCTTCGGGAAAGCTGCTAAAATATTCTGTTTCTAATTGCACAAAAGATCATTAATTTGGGCATTGAGCTCAAGAGAGACCACGTTAAGACGCCTAAATCTTCAAAAATATTATAAATCTTTGGAATTTGTTCTTCAATTTATGGAAGTTTGATGGATAGCGTCTCTGTCAGAAACTCTGCAGTTTTTCACCTCATGTGGTCACTACAAAACACCTACCGGTCATAAAAATAGAATCCAAAAAATCTTTGCAAACAAATCAACTCTCAATTAGGGAAGAAAATGACTGTAATTAATATAACAAAAACAATGATAGTAATAATTAAGTACATTAAGAAGTTAATTAGATCAATTCATGCACATGCATGATTGGAAGCCAAAACTATGTTTTGGTCGGAATACGTATACGTGTACCTACGCACACTACATGTTCTTTCACATGTGATTACTGTTAGTAATTCGATGAGTACATGTAATTAATTATGTACATTGGTATACTTAATTTGAGAAGCATGACGTTATGGTCAAAGAGATTGTTGTGCCTAAGATATTGTTTGAAGCCGCAAAACTCATCCATTGATTTGGACACCTGATCAGTCACGACTTCAACTAAAGTAGTTGGAGCTTTGATAATTTAGACAGTAAAACGGCCTCTTTTAGACAATTGTGGAGATTTTATCAACTTTTGGCTAATAAGAAGATAGCCAAAAAAGTAGAAAAAAGAAGAAGAAGAAGAAGAAGAAGAAGAAAAGCCATTAAAGCACGGCTCCTGCAACCAAAAAAAAACGTGATTGCGGCCATTGACTATGGATCCATTATATGGAACCAACTGTTTTTCACTAAAAGAAAACAGAAGACATTCATCGAATCAAATTTAAGCAGTTGATTAGCAATAATATTCGATAATTACTGTATGTTCAATGTAAAATTGCTCCATAAAGCTATATATAGAATTACACATTTCTTCTTCTTCTTCAGACCAACGATGTTTTTGTATGTATGAGAGTCCATTTGCTTTGCATGGTAAAAATACCTTTGGGAATTGGTGATAAAATTAGTTGAATGTTTTCCCAATTAGAAAATACTGTCCACGATTAGAGATAAATAACGAATTATAAGTTTTTCATTATGAAATGCAATAGGGGATTACAGATTCAAATTCGAATATATCACAGAAAGTGAAGATTTAATGATGGGATATGATATCAACCAAATCCTGAGCAGATATATACTTCATGCTTCTTTCATCAGAATCATGTGAACAAATCTAGCTGATATATTATCTTAGTCATATTTTAAGTAAGCTATCCACATCCAGACTAATGTAATCACAGATATATATTCTTTCTTGTGACCTGCCCTCAAATTCAAACCTCAGATGATTAGTGGGGAGGAAATCCACTAAGCACCAGATTCCAAAGTGTCTTATGATTTGTAGCAAAATTAATGTATATGTTGTTGATGTGTTAATTTTAGTGCAGGTAGAGGAAGGCATTCATGGTAACCATATATGTCATCATTTTTATGTTTTCACAGTTTGTTAAATTCTTATTATCAGTTGCTTGCACAATGGGATTATGTTATTAAATAAGCCTTTCAATCTATCATTCTTTCTATATATGATCATCTTGTCGGTAAGTGTTTTCTTAATTTAAGATGATACATCATTAATTGATTCCTTCTTAATTAAGTTTGATTTGTGCAGCCCTAAACTGAGTTCCATGATCTTACACCGATCGTCCTCGTGCTGCACGTATCAGAAATGCTCTATTATACATTTTGCATCCATAGCAAAACGATGATATATATATTTTTTGAGGAATAGAATTGGCATGTACAATTTCCCTCCCGGCTAGCTAACCTACTGTAAGAAATTGCTGAGAAGTTCCTTTTATATCCGGATCAGTGGTTTAATTTCGAGATATATTCTTAATTTATGTTTCTTCTACAGTTTGATTATGAGAATGCAATCGCCGAGTTCGAAGGCAAGCTCTAGCTAGCTAGGATGTGTACCCGTTAGGGGGTTGCAACTGATCAATCTTTGCCATATGAGCCAAGAGCTAGCAAGCCAAGCTTTCTGATGTAAACAGCTGACCACTGCTGCTTGTAATAGCACATGTATCAGAGTACTTTCAAAAGAAACGGACGGCATATACGTGCCACCCACTTGTATTTCTTGGGTACTATTTACCTAATTTGGCCTCAAACCTGTACACTTGTTTCTTTATATATGCTTTTACTCGGCTTTCCTGATCGAAGCAATGTTACATTGAAAATAATCTCGAATCAATGCAGAATATTATATTATCTCATGTTGGGAATTGTGCCACTATATATATATATAGGAATCATGCCACTACCTAGCTAGTTTTCAAGCGCAAGCTTTGAGATATAGTTAAAATTCCATACTGTAGATGAACAGAAATAGCAGCTAAAGAACAACTATAAATGGTGAAAACAGGCACATAGAGGTGCACTGCTGATTTCCCTTTGTCTATGTCCCCGGCCTGATCTTGTAGATATGCTTCAAAGATGCCGAGCTAGAGTCTACAGTACCATGCATTTATAATTGAGAGAAAACCCAGAACAGCCTGCATGCTTACCCATCTTAATTACCATTGATGCACAATTCCTGCAACTGTATACTTAGCTCGATCATGAGAGAACGGGGCTATGGGATGGTGCACACAACACGGACCAAATTCAATACGTCTTGGTGGTGTGGGACATGTACACTCACAGCTTGCACTTAATCAATATTGCTCCATACAAGTATTCTCAAAATAAATAATAAAATGAAAATGAAAAAAGAGAGCTACCGCATACAATTCAGTAATGGCGGGGTGCATGATATATTAAAAGCTAAATAATCACACTACATCTGATAAAGCTAATGAATGGAGGATGCTGGGAGATGTATTGGGGCAATAAACATGTATATATATATATATATAGTCGTAAGAAAGCACCATGGGCACAATTATATACTGACATAAAGATTCATCAGCAACTTGGTCCAATTATTGTCGTAAGAGATTCATTGATTTCTCTCACAAGATTCCTATGCTCAAAGTCTTGAAATTGAAGTTCCCTCCCGGCCTATAAAGACAGTATATGTAGGTTAGGTTTAATAGGCATAATTGATGATGATAAAGAAGCTACATGTGTGAGCCATAGCTGGTACAAAGGAAAGCAAAAGAGATTAAAGTTGCTTCACTGTTTAGTCCTTTGTTTTTTTCCCAGTCTCAAAATTAGGAACGGGGGTGATGTACAGCACTGGTATACGTGTAGCTAAACCTGCATGGACCACGTTCTTGTTTCTGTGCATTTATGCATCAAGTACCGCATGCCCTTCCCTCCTATTGCTTTCTCCTTTCTCTGGTTCACCTCTCTTCCTGTGCTTTAACTTCTTTAATACGAAAATAACTTGAGAGAATGATCAGAAGCCATTGGGTTGCGCTAGCTGAATTGATGGGTTTTCGTCTTCATCGATTCACTGTAATCATTTTTTAAGACTCTGCACGTAGTTGTTGCTGGTCGCTGTGCATATATACAATATATTAGCGCTAAAATCACAGTAAGATCATGCGACCATTTCTTCTTCATCTTACTCTCTTGAGACCATCGATCGACCACCCACCCATTGATGGAGTACATGTAATCCCATTAATGGCTGGTAATCTTTTATTATTGAGATTAGAGCACGTCATAAGACAAGCCATCTGAACAAGGAGTCCAGTCCAAGAGCAGCTAGCGTCGATGGAGGATGGATTGGACCTGGCTGTCTCTGTAGCATATATGGCTTTAGCTAGCTCATTATGGCGAGTAATTATAAGCAGTACGTTTCTGTAGCTTATCAAAATCGAATAAATTAGAACAAAATATATAGTGTATGGGATCCGATAAGTAATTAAACCATTCTTGGGATTTTAAATATGTCAATAACTTAACCCCCTTCGTCTTATTTTTGTTGATGTATCGCTAAGCTGTCTTATATTTTAATTTTATTTTATTTTTAAGAAAAAAGGAATGTTTTTAATCTTGGAATTTTCAAATCTAATTTAATTCCTAATATTCACAGTAGTCTATCATCCTATCTAATTTTTCTCCACACTAATTTAGAGGGATGATTATTGTTTTGCTCTCGTCAAATTAATTTTGTTAAATCTTATTTTGTTTTTGCGGTAAAAATATTATTTTTAAAAGATTAATTTTTTTTATTTAAAAGTAAATTTTTAATGTTTTTTATAATTTAAATGTGTTAATGTTAAAAATAAATTTAAAAAAACAAAAAAAACTAATATATTTCTTAAAAAAATAGAAAGTAATGAACTTAAAAGCATGTAGCTCGTTAAAAAGTGTTAGCATGAAGGTATTAAAAAAAAAAAAAAGCAAAAGTATTGGTTGGAGGTAGAAAACGACAGGGTCAGAGTAGTTCGAATTTCAAGCCATCAATTACTCCGACAACGCCCGAAACAGACACAGAGTGATCCGAGGCACCAAGAATCTGTCCTAACTTCCAATCCTTTTTTAGCTATGTCGACCGAGGGTATAATTATGCTTGCATGGCATGAGTGTTGTAGTTCCTAGGCGTTCTTAATAAAATTAATTAGTCTGCTATTGATTTGAAACGCTTTTGAAAAAGGTCTTGAGGGAAAATCTTAGGCTCGGTTCTAGCCTTGACCCAAGAGCCTAACAAAATTCTTGACACAACTCATCAACGTACGGCTCTTCTAGTTAGGAGATGGAGGGCCTCTCTCTCTCTCTCTCTCTCTCTCTCTCTATATATATATGCAAACTCTTGATTACAGAAGGATGGTGAGGTGAGAACTTGCATTGAGAACGTTAGAATAATGATACAAAAATCAAATAATAAAAATCTTGTTCCCTTTTCAACCTTAATTTATTTTTAGTTGTTTTAATTTTAGAAATGTTCGTCCACAAAGAAATTAAAAAGTTGATTTTCCATAAAAAATAGAGAAAAAGATCATTTTTAAACATTTATTTTAGTTTAAGTAATAAAACACGAACAGAGTATAACTCTCTTTTTTTAACTAAGGAATTTGAAAATCAAACTTCAGCTACTGAGTCTCTAGAAATTTGAATAAGGCATATGTATCTCCTTTCGAGCTCAAAAAATTAATTATAAATTCAGAATGGAATA